>OIYT01000024.1_pt1 | contig 192161 bp, 171 predicted proteins | sample 1588201 | NCBI WGS metagenome assembly OIYT01 (sample SAMN03283260) | human gut metagenome | biome: human-associated habitat; material: feces | host: Homo sapiens | place: USA | collected 2013
GGAAAAAGGGAATCTGTATCCTGTCAGCCGCTAAGAAAAAGCCTTTTCTGGCAGACCCGAAGTTCCTGAAATATAATGACTTTACAGTCTGCGATGAAGCAGATAATGGTATTCAGCTCTGGTATCTGCCTTTTTCTTTGGATGCGGCTAAACCTGAATTTAAGGAGTGTGCGAAGCATCCACACATTGAGCAGGCAGGCTATGTATTGTACTATACCAATCAATGCCCGTTTAATGCAAAATATGTTCCGGTGCTTCTTGAAGTTGCCAAGGAAAGAGAGGTTCCGTTTCAGGCAATCAGACTGGAAACGAAAGAAGAAGCGCAGAATGCTCCGACACCGGTTACAACCTATGCATTATTTTATAACGGAGAATATGTCACGAATGAGCAGATGAATGATAAAAGATTTATAAAGCTTCTGGATGGGATGGGAAAATAAGTGAGCAAATTCGAACTCTACTCTCCGTAGGTTGAGGATATTCATACTCTGAAATAGAATGGTGTCATGGAGGTAACGAACATGGATCAGTATGTAACAGGTGCAGTCATAAAGAGACTGCGTGAGGAAAAAAACATGACACAACACTGGGCACTTTGCATGGCAGCGGCTATCGGTGCATTTGTTGTAACATTTGCAAAGGGCAGACAATGTAAGTAATCAGTCCTGGAAAAATCAACTCAATGAAAATCAAATCAACAAAGAATAAGTTGAGAACAAAAAATTAATAATGTATAATAGGCAGTATATGTTTGCGGCACGGTTGTGTCATAAGAAGAAATGGAGATTGTTATGAAAAAATCCAATATAGCAGCATTGCTGCCTATTTTAGTATTTTTAATACTTTACCTTGGAACAGGAGTATTATTTGAATATGTACTGAAGATTCCGATGGGATTCTATAATATACCGATTGTAGTGCCGTTTATGATAGCAATATTTGTTGCATGCATGCAGAACAGAAAGGCCTCATTTGATGAGAAGCTTCAGATAATGGCGAATGGTATGGCTGACAAAAATATAATCACAATGCTTCTTATATTTCTTACGGCAGGTGTATTCGTAGGAGTTGTCGGAAGAAGCAGCGCAGAGAGCGTTGCGTATTTTATGTTGTCGGTTATTCCCGGAGAATATGCTGTCGCAGTATTATTTGCAGTTGCATGCTTTGTATCAACGGCTATGGGAACTTCAGTTGGTACGATTACACTTATAACGCCTATAGCAGTTGCAGTATCGGAAGCATCAGGCTTTGACATGGCATTGTGTGTAGCATCTGTAATGGGTGGTGCAATGTTTGGAGATAATCTGTCATTTATTTCTGATACGACAATAGCAGCATGCAATGGCCAGGGATGTAAGATGAAAGATAAGTTCAGGGAGAATTTTTTTATAGCACTTCCGGCGGCAATCGGAGCGCTTATTATAATACTTGTGCTTTCATTCAGAACTGACATTGCAGGAGGCGTCCGGCATAACTACAATCTTGTACAGATAATTCCTTATGTACTTGTTATGGCAGGAGGAATTGCCGGATTTAATGTATTTGCAGTATTGATTACAGGCATTCTGTCGGGGATATGCATTATGCTTATTACCGGACATATGGGAATTGCTGACATTGTGGCAGGAATAGGCTCCGGTGTATCTGGCATGTTTGAGACGTGTATGGTTGCGGTGCTGGTGGCTGCAATGTGTGCGCTTATACGTGATAATGGCGGCTTTGAGGCTCTTCTTGGAGGAATAAGGAAGATGTTTAAAGGTAATAAAGGCGGACAACTTGGAATAGGGCTGCTTGTAGGAGCAATGGATATTGCGACGGCTAATAATACCGTTGCAATAGTTATGGCGAATCCCATTGCACTTGAGATGTCTGATAATTATGGGATAACTCCAAGAAAATCCGCATCGCTGCTTGATACATTTTCATGTATAGCCCAGGGAATAATCCCTTACGGAGCACAGATGCTTGTAGCCATCTCAGCTGTGGCAGAACTTGGATATGAGATATCTGCGATGCAGATAATACCTAAGCTTTATTATCCTATGCTGCTTTTTGTCAGTTCAGTTATATGGATTTTTTTGATTCCGGGGGTTGACAAAAATAGCAGGCAGAGGATAAAATAACATGACTTTAAAGAAGTCGGAAGGAAGGTGCAGCAAATGGACAGTTGCGATAGTAGTTATCGAAGTTGGAACATGAATTATAATTCGGAACACGCTACCGGTCTGCGGTTTTATTTGCTGCGGCTGGTCTGATTGTTGTGTCTGATTTTTTTCATGCTCCGTACAACGGGGCATTTTTTTTTGAAAAATACCTCGTAATAACGGAAAGAGAGGTATGGAATTATGATGACAAAGTACATTTTTGAAGAAACACAGATTGGAAGCCACATTACTACAAACTTTATCTGTATCGACAGAACTGATTCTGTTAAGGAAGCAATGAATCAGCTGCTTGTGCAGGCCAGGAATCACGATAACATTGAAACACTTTATATTATTGAACCGGACGGAACTTATTACGGAATACTTGAACTTAAAAAACTTCTTGCAGCAAAAAAAGAAGACAGTCTGGAAACACTTATTGTAAGGGATTACCCTTATCTGTATGCTGATGAAGAGACTGAGGACTGTGCTTCGGAACTTAAGGAATATGAGGAGGACTCAATTCCGGTACTTGACAGGGATAAGCACATAGTCGGAGTAATTACGGCTTCTGAGACCGCTAATATTATTGATGATGAGCTGGGCGATGACTATGCCAAGCTTGCCGGTCTTTCGGAGGAATCAGATCTGGATGAACCTATAACCGTAGGCATTAAGAAAAGACTTCCATGGCTTATACTTCTTCTGTTCCTTGGAATGGGCGTGTCAACTGTAGTAGGCGTATTTGAGAATATTGTGCAGCAGCTTACACTTATAGTGTGCTTTCAGTCACTTATACTGGACATGGCAGGTAATGTAGGTACACAGTCGCTTGCCGTAACAATCCGTGTGCTTATGGATGAGCATATCTCATTTACACAGAAGATTAAGCTGATTTTTAAGGAAATGAGAGTTGGACTTGCCAACGGACTTATTCTTGGAGCAATGGCACTCATATTCATAACAGGATATATAATGCTTTTTAAGCATGAAAATATGATATATGCGCTGGCAGTAGCAGGATGTGTGGGGGCTGCGCTGATTATATCAATGGTGATATCAAGTCTTGTAGGCACATTAACACCGATTATCTTTGATAAGGCAAATATTGACCCGGCAGTAGCATCAGGTCCGCTTATCACAACTGTTAATGATCTCGTTGCAGTTGTTACATATTATGGACTGGCAGGAATATTTCTTATTGAGATAATGCATTTGTAATTTTATGAATGCACGATGTATTTATGGTGCATTGAAATATATAACGATTAATATAGCAAATACAGCAAAATTGTGGTACTATTATCCTAATGATTATGTAAATTTGTACTGTGTATTGTATGAATGATGATACAATATGCTTGGGGGATAATATATGATACTACATGCAAAGAAACAGGATGACGAGACAGAGCAGATTATTTCCTATATGAATTCGGCAGCACGCAACGAATACATCTTTCCGGATGCGGCAGAGGAAGGCAGTAAGCCTCTTACCGAAGCCTATAGTCAGATGCTTAAGAAGTTTATCAATGCAGATAATCAGGTTGCAATGGACCTTAATAATGCAATGAGTGTTATAGGCAACAGCAGTAATGTCAAGTCACTGCTTGAGATTGCAGCTAACCAGAAGCGCTCTATAGCAACAATTGTGGAAGACAGTAAGAAACTTACGGATTCAATAGCTGAGAGTGAGAATATACTTGGCAACATACAGCAGAATGTGCAGGAAGCGGATGCACAGTCTGAGGAGTGCAGCAGAATAATGCGTGATACGGTTAACAGTGTTAATGGCAGTTACGAAGAACTGTTATCGTCCTGTGAGGCACTCGAAGGATTTAAGAAAAAGGCAGAACAGATTGATGACATAATGAAGCTTGTGGCCTCGCTCAGCACCAAGACACAGCTCCTTTCACTCAATGCCAAGATAGAAGCAACCAAGGCAGGAGAGTACGGAAGAGGATTCAGTGTGGTGGCTGATGAGATAGGCAGGCTCTCATCTGACACGCAGAAGTCGATGAGCAGAATATCAGAATATGTGTCTGCAATTAAAAGTGACATTGATGTGCTTGTTACGCAGATGAGCCAGCTTCGCAATACACTTGATGCATGTAAGGTTAATGCAGATGAGTCAGATAAGCATATAGCCAATATGGGTGACTCAATGAACTCGATAATGGATCAGATTGATGATGCATTTGCACAGACAACGACACAGAATGATTCCGCGAAGATATTTCTTGACCAGCTTGCCAATGTAGAAAAAGATTCGGAGTCGCTTATTGAGCACTGTCAGGATCCTGCAAGAGACATGTATACCATAAGCAGGACGATAGATAAGATCAGAGGTAATGTTGCAAGAAAGCAGGCGAAGCTTTCCAACAGCCAGTGGATAGATATATATATTGTTGACCACATGATATTTACGTGGAGACTTTATAATATGATTGCCGGATTTGAGACACTTGAACTTAAGAATCTTAACAGACCCCAGAGATGTAAGTTCGGTCTTTGGTATAATGCGGAAGATAAGGATTATCTGAGAAGCAATCCGGTGTTTGCTGAAGCAGGGCGTGTGCATGATGAACTGCATCATCTTGCAGTTGAATGTTATAACGCTAACGAGAATGGTGACAAAGAGGCTGCCATGGATTATTTCCGGAAGGCGCAGGAAGAATATGGAGTATATGCTGCGACAATGGAAAAAGTAAAGCTTTTGTTTAATGACTGATATAATATTAGGGCTGTGTATGCAGGCCTGCACCGGTATTTTATACGGTGCAGGTTTACATACACAGCCTTTTTTGTTATCAGTATTCTATGCTTATATTATATTCACTGAGCCAGTAATTAACCTGAAGCATGTAAGCGAGCATCTGCGGACCGGCCATCAATTGTCCATACCATGGCCTGCCATAATCAGATGGGGCTTCAATGAATCTGTTTACTTTGGCAATATCGAGCAGAGTTCTTATTGGCGAGGCTGTGTCTGATACAACTTCACGGAGTTTGCCGGCAAGCATTTTCTCGTAATAAGGGTCGTAAGTCTTAGGATAAGGACTTTTCTTGCGCCAGAGGACATTGTCGGGAAGAAGTCCGGCTGCGGCGTGCCGGAGAAGACCTTTGGTTACACCTCCGGCGCATTTCATATTCCACGGCACATTAAATACATATTCGACAATTCGGTGGTCTGCAAAAGGAACACGGGCTTCCAGACCGTTATACATACTTGTTCTGTCCATTCTGTCAAGAAGCGTAGCCATGAACCAGCGTATATTAAGATACGATATCTCACGGCGGCGGCGCTCTTTTGCGGAATCACTCTGAAGAACCGGAGTCTCGGCAATAGTCTGCCGGTATGCGTTATCAGCGTATTCTTCCATATTCAGGCTGTTTATCAGCTCATCGTCCAATAGAATCTGTCGTGCAGACATGTCATATGACCACGGAAATGCGTCCGTGGAAAATGCGTTCTCATTGTGAAACCAAGGATATCCTCCGAATATCTCATCTGCGCATTCACCGGTAAGCGTTACTTTATTATAATTTTTAACTTCAGAACAGAAATAGAGCATTGAAGATTCTACATCTGCCATACATGGAAGGTCGCGTGCCCTTACTGCTTTATAGAGGTAATCAGCCTGCTGCCTGCTTGTGCATTCGAGAAAACGGTGCCTTGTTCCTGTATAGTCTGCCATCTCTTCCACATATGGGCGGTCACGGCTTGGCTGGAAGCTGTTTGCTTTAAAATAACGGTCATTGCCTGTAAAATCAAAAGAAAATGTATTGAGCTGTAATCCCTGTTTGTGGAGCTCTTCCGCACATATTGAGGTTACGATGCTTGAATCTACCCCGCCTGATAGAAATGTGCTTATCGGAATATCGGATAACATCTGCATTTTGATGGCATCTTTTATAAGCCATGAAGTTTTTTCAATGGTTGTTTCGAGAGAATCTGTATGTTCGTGGCTTTCGAGCTTCCAGTAAAAATGCTTATCACAGCGTTCATTTTCAAATGTTATACATTGTCCCGGCATGACTTCAAAAATATTTTTAAAGACCCCTCTGCCGTGTGTCCGGGCAGGACCAAGTGCAAAAACCTCACAGAGTCCGTCGCGGTCTATTATGTGTGGTATCCCCGGATATGCAAATATTCCCTTGATTTCAGATGCAAATACAAGAGTGTTTTCATAATGTGTATAAAACAGAGGTTTTACTCCAAGTCTGTCGCGGAACAAAATGAGTCGGTTGTGGTTTTCATCTAATATGGCGGCAGCAAATATGCCATTAAGGCATTTGATAAAATCACTGCCATGGCGCATGTAGCCTTCAAGAATGACTTCTGTGTCACTGGCAGTGTCAAATGTGGCGCCTTCTGCCTTGAGTGCTGAACGGAGTTCTTTCATATTATAAATTTCACCATTATATGAAATTGCATATTTCAGTCCCCCGTGGCTCTTCACAAGTGGCTGCGAACCGTTAACGAGATCTATAATGGCAAGCCTCACATGCGCAAGGCCACAGCAATCGCACAGATATGTCCCGTTACCATCAGGTCCGCGGTGAAACTGTGTACGGTTCATGTCGTTGAGAATGCTGATCCAGTGCGGGGATTCCGAAGAATATCCACCGTTAATATTATAAAAACCGGCTATTCCACACATGGAGCACCTCCGATTACCGGCTGAATCTGGCGGCCTTCAAGAGCAGCCTCAATCGACGGAATAAGAAGTTCTGTGCGTGATATCATGGAATTAGGCTTTTTCCCGGGATTATCCTGTGCAAAAGGTATGAAGAATATGTGTTTTGTGTTCATAAGTATTCCTATGTTTTTCATATTCATGCCAAGAGCATCATTGGTTGACAGTGATATCAGGAGAGGCCTGTTATTGCGAAGATGAGCCTTGGCAGCCATAAGTGCAGGAGTGTCTGTTATTCCGTTAGCAAGTTTGGCTATAGTGTTGCCGGTGCAGGGAAGAAGTACGAGTATATCAAACATTTTTCCGGGACCTATAGGTTCTGCATCGGGAATTGTAAGTATTGGCGGATATCCGGTTATATCTGTGGCAAGCTTTAAGAACTTATCTGAACTGCCAAAACGGCTGTCTAATGAGGCGGCCGAATTAGAAAATATAGTTCTTACGGAAGCACCCTGCCGTACAAGACTTTCCATCTGTGTAAAAGTTTTTTCGTAAGTACAGAATGAACCTGTTATTGCAATTCCGATATTCTTTCCTTTTAAAGACATAAGTTAAGCTCCATTTCCAGGACGTGTAAACGCCTATATACTACAAATTACTACATTCGGATGTCAGTGAGTCTATTATTCCGGCGAGCATTATGCCGCTTGACATGGGGGCGTATTTCCCCGGGAGTCCGGGATACAGATGTGCATTAATACCGGCAATGCCGGCAGCGTTGAAATCTGTTCCTCCACCTGAGGCTATATCTATAATTGTGGTGTTTTTATTGAGCATGCGTATTATGTCTGAGGTGATTATCCCGGATGGGACAGTATTAAAAATAAAGTCGTATACGGCAGCATTCTGACCAAAACCGGATATTGTACGGCAGCAATATCCGAATGAGCCGGCCATAGCAAGTTCACGGCTGTCATTGGAATATATGTCTGTAATACAGTGCATGCCGCTAAGACGGTCTGCAATTGCACGGCCGCAGCGACCGTAACCAAGGACTGCACAACGGCTTTTACACAGGTTAACAGGACTTCCTTTTATGGCCTCACACAATGCGCCTTCTGCGGTTGCGATGGAATTATATATTGCCAGATTTTCATTTTTCATAAGGTCATATACAGACACATCTTTTGCAGTAAGTTCTGATTTAAGCTGTGGGCTTATGCAGCCTGCGATAAGATGCTGCCCGGGATGAAGCTGATTAACAAGCATCCGGATAGTTACATCAGTATTAGCAAGCTTTGACTCAAAAACGGAAAAATCCGATGTAATGGGAACCGGGCATATTATATATTCGGATGAACCGGCGGCTATCTCCCAGAATGCCGCATGGTCGGCAGTGCATTCGAGTCCAAAAGATATAACGCTGTGACCGCGCGATACAAGTTCATCGGCAAGATATACCTGTCTTTTATCTCCGCCGATAACAGCATATTCATAATCCAATATCGATGCTCCTTTTTGTCTTTATTTATTATATGCATGCAAGTTTGGTATTGGCAGCGAAAAAATAAAAAAATTGACCTTTAAAAGACAACCAGGGATTATAAAACGGGGCGGTTTTGGTGATGAATAAACAATTGGTGACCTGAAAACTGCAATTGGTGCCAAAAGCAACACAAGAGCAAAAATTTCTGCTATAGTATATAAAGCTGTTGCAGACATGATGCAATGGCTGACGCTTTTCTGTGATTTTAGCGGATCCTGACAGGCGTTAATACATTACTGAAGATTCATAGAATACAAAAGATAAATTTCCGTGAAAAGAATATATTCAGTCTGCAAATAACAAATCTTTTTAGTCTTTTTAGTAATCCCAAAATGTAGGTCCAAAATGTAAAATAATGGCAAACAAATATTCGCATTAATATTGACAAAACCATAGCACTGCGTTAATATTACTTTATAAAGAACAGATATTCGATTACCTGAGTTTGGATAATATGCATATAACAGATTTTGCAAATATTTGTTTTGAATCATGAAACGGAGCGTAATATGGTAATACAGGAACAATTGTCATTACAACAAAAGCTGGAGATATTGTCAGATGCAGCTAAGTATGATGTGGCATGTACATCCAGCGGAGTTGACAGGAAGAACAACGGCATGGGCATAGGTAATGCGGCTGCATGTGGAATATGCCACAGTTTTTCGTCTGATGGGAGATGCATCTCTTTGCTGAAGATACTGCTTACCAATGAGTGTATATACGACTGCCGGTACTGTATCAATCGTTCATCTAATGATGTTGTAAGGGCAGCTTTTACCCCTGAAGAGATATGTACACTTACCATGCAGTTTTACAGACGTAATTATATAGAAGGGCTTTTCTTAAGCTCAGGAATAATCGGTTCTCCGGATAATACCATGAGACTTATGTGTGAGACCGTAATTATGCTCAGAAGCAGATATAATTTTGGTGGTTATATTCATCTTAAAGGTATCCCGGGTGCCTCACAGGATTACATAGATCTCGCGGGATGGTACGCGGACAGGATGAGTGTTAATCTTGAACTGCCGACGGCAGATGGTCTCAAGCAGCTTGCACCACATAAGAGCAGGAAGAATATTCTTACGCCTATGCGTAGAATACAGAAGCAGATTATAGCCAATGGCAATATATTGCTTGGGGAAGATTCGGCACATTATGGTAAGGCATCATTACATGGCGGGGCAGAAGCATCAGCCGATGTCAGGGCAGAGATGTCTGACAGCATTCTGTCTGAACATGGCGGCATGCTCCATAATATTAATGACATATCACCCGGAGGAGCACTGTCTGTAGTTAAGGGGAGAGGTGCCAATACAAGATATGCACCGGCAGGTCAGAGTACACAGATGATAATAGGCGCAACTGAGGAATCGGATTATCATATAGTCACAGTGGCAGAAGCTCTGTATCAGAAGTTTGATCTTAAGAGAGTATTTTATTCTGCATTTATCAATGTCAATCATGACAGCAGCCTTCCGGCACAGCCTGATGGCGAAGGTGTGCCGCTTCTCAGGGAACACAGACTTTATCAGGCTGACTGGCTTATGCGGTATTATGGATTTAAGTCATATGAACTGTTATCAGAACAGAAGCCTAACTTTAACGTGCTGCTTGACCCTAAGTGTGACTGGGCAATAAGCCATCTTGAGTTGTTTCCGGTAGAGATTAACAGAGCAGATTATTACACACTTCTAAGAGTCCCGGGAATAGGTGTTACATCCGCAAGGAGAATTGTTAAGGCAAGACGTTGTGCCATACTGGGATTCGACGATCTGAAGAAGATGGGAGTTGTGCTTAAGAGGGCACTGTATTTTATAACATGTAATGGCAGAATGATGTACAACACGAGAATAGATGAGGACTATATAACGAATGGACTTATTGGCGTGGAGAAGCTTAATAATTATCAGATAGAGCATCATCATAGTTACCGGCAGCTTTCGCTGTTTGATGATACGATTGGAGACGTTAAGTTATGGCAGAAGAACGCATGATATTCCGTTGTGAGGACAGTGTTGATGGAATATTTACAGCTATATATAAGGCATGGGAATATGGAACATCGAGAAGCAGTGTAGAGCTTAATATATGTGCAACGATGAGGCTTTTTGTACAGTATGCCGATGTTGAGGCAGATTATGGGATTGCTTTAAAAGTAGCTGATACTATAAGGAACAGGCTGTCGGAAGAAGTCTATAACATAGTATGGCGGGCGGCTTTATCAGATGGGGCTGATAAGGCAGAGCATATATACAGATTCTTACGGAAGGGTTTTAGAATGGGAGCATCAGTAATTGATTACAGGCAGGATGAAGATGTGAATGCTGTGTGCAGAATGTCTGAATACGCAGGAAGGGAAGCTCATAAGTATACAGGATTTGTAAGATTGGAAGAGAATGTGAACGGAGTGCTTGTAGCACGGATTGCTCCGAAGAATAATATTGTGCCGCTGATTGCAGATCATTTTGCGGACAGATTAAGACAGGAGAACTGGATTATAGCAGATGTGAACCGGGGATGTGCTGCAATTCATAGGGCATATATGGAACCTGTTATTATGATGGGAATATCAGGTGACAGTATAGCGGCTCTGACAACCGAATCAGCAGATGAGACTGAATTTAAAAAACTGTGGAGCAGTTTTTTAAATTCAGTCTCAATAGAAGAACGCCGCAACAGAAGGCAGCAGATGACAATGATGCCATTAAGATATCGTACATTTATGAGTGCAGAACGATAACGTATATTAATATTATTTCAATTCGTTGCGAAGCTGTCTTGCAGCTTCAACCAGATTGATGAGACTGGCTTTTGTCTCGTACTCTCCACGTGTCTTGAGACCGCAGTCAGGATTTATCCAGAGCTTGTCTGAATCGATTTTTGTAAGCATTTTGTTAACGGCAGCCTTAATCTCTTCAACTGAAGGAATTCTTGGAGAGTGGATGTCATATACACCGGGACCGACTTCAGTCTGGAAGTTATCAGCTTTTAATGCGTCAAGAATCTGAAGATCGGAGCGTGATGCTTCAAATGTTATTACATCAGCATCCATAGCGTCTATTGCCGGAATTATATCTGTGAATTCGCTGTAGCACATATGAGTGTGGATCTGCGTATCAGGCTTCACTCCGCTGTGAACAAGCCTGAAGGCAGGAATTGCCCAGTCAAGATAATCATCATACCAGTCGCTTTTCCTGAGAGGAAGCTTCTCTCTAAGAGCAGCTTCGTCAATCTGGATAATGCGGATACCGTTGGCTTCAAGATCAAGCACTTCATCTCTGATGGCAAGTGCAATCTGCATTGTAGAGTCTTTAAGTGAGATATCTTCTCTTGGAAATGACCAGTTGAGTATTGTAACCGGCCCGGTAAGCATACCCTTCATAGGTTTGCAGGTAAGAGACTGGGCATATACTGACCAATCAACAGTCATAGGCTTTTCTCTTGAGATATCACCCCATATTACAGGGGGCTTAACACAACGTGTACCATAAGACTGTACCCATGCTTTTTCGGTGAATAGGAATCCGTTAAGGCATTCGCCGAAGTATTCAACCATGTCATTACGTTCATATTCGCCATGAACAAGTACATCAAGGCCGATATCTTCCTGAAGCCTGACACATTCAGCTATCTTGCTGCGGTTGAATGCAACATATTCTTCCTTTGATATTCTGCCTTTTTTGTAAGCAGAGCGGTTAGCTTTGACAGCCTTTGTCTGCGGGAAGGAACCTATTGTAGTTGTTGGCAGTACAGGCAGCCTGAAAGTATCTTTCTGAATTTTAAGACGTTCGGCACGCTTTGGAAGACGTGTATACTCATTGTCAGTCACTTCCGTAAGGCGTTTTGCAACAGCCTCATTGCCGCAGTTACGGCCATTGGCGAATAATTCACAATTGGCAGCATATTCAGGAATATCATTATAAGAATCAAGGTCAGCAAGAACCTTTAATTCACGGAGTTCATCAAGCTTTTCCACTGCGAAAGCAAAGTGGCTTGTGTATTCATGACCGAGTATGCTTTCATTAGCCAGTGTGTAAGGTACATGCTGGAGAGAACACGATGTACCGAGAACTATATTATTATTATCACCTGTGAGCTTTTTGAGCAATGTGAGAGTGTCTAAAGTGACGGCATAATGATTTTTCCATATATTTTTTCCGTTGACAAGACCTGCAAAAAGCAGTTTATCAGAAGGAAAGCCATACTTTTCTACTAACGATAATGACTGACGGCCTTCTGCAAAGTCAATACCGATTCCGTCAAAAGGCATTGTTACGGCTTTGCTGTATATATCGCGTATGTCTCCGAAGTATGTCTGCAAGAGAATATTGCAATTCTGCTTATTGGCAAGAATAGAATCATATATTCTGCTGAATAGTTTAATATCAGCATCATTCATATCATGTACAAGGAATGGCTCATCAAACTGGATCCATGATACACCGGCCCCGGAGCATTTGCCAATCAGTTCAATATATGCATTTATAAGATCACCGGCATAATGCTCTGCAGAATATTGTCCTGTATATCTTGCGAGTTTAAGGAATGTATAAGCACCTGTGATTACGACTTTGGCATTAATTCCGGCTTTGCGTGCTTCAAGATAGTCATCAAGAGGTTTTGTGCCTGTAAGCTGTATTGTTGTATCATCATCGATTTCGGGAACGATATAGTGATAATTAGTATTAAACCATTTTTTCATTGCAAGAGCTCTGACATCACCATTAGAGCCCTGATAACCACGTGCCATTGAGAAGTAGGTGTCAAGAACGGAGAGACCGAGAGCTTTATATCTTGCCGGTATTACATTGAACAAAACTGCGGTGTCAAGGACTGTGTCATAGAATGAAAAGTCATTGCATGGTATATAGTCAATAAGGGCATCTTTTTGTGACTGCCAGTGAGCCCTGCGAAGTGTGCCGGCTGTCTGGCGGAGTTCGGTTTCAGATATCTCATTTCTGAAATATGCTTCTTCTGCAAATTTAAGTTCACGAAGTGAACCGATTCGTGGGTAACCAATAACTGATGTTTTCAATTTTATACTCCTGTCCGGGAATTACATATGTATCCCTGTTATTATTGCCATACGAATCCACGGAGCCTTCATGAATTGTGTTTATATCAGAACTTAATCGGAAGGTCATGAATATCTGCGGCACTTTGTGCCTGCAGAATTGGGATTGGTATGAGTGTTGTCAGAATGTATTATAGATTGAAAACGGATATAAGAAAAATACTTTTGAATTACAGTTTGATATAGAAAAAAACTATGACAATTACAGGCAGTAACGCTTCAATGCATCAATATATACTTCACCGAGACGGCTTGGAATGCATTTTTCATGTGTTATGTATCCTATGCGCATATTGCCTTCAGCTTCGAGAGGAATTGCAATAATATCAGCACCGTTGAGTTCTTCATCGATTATTCCGCTGCATACCGTATAGCCGTTAAGACCTATGAGAAGGTTGAATAATGTTGCACGGTCACGTACACGTATGTTTTTTGGACGCTCAACAGAACTGAATATCTCTTCCGAGAAGTAGAATGAATTGTGATCACCCTGCTCGAATGAGAGATAAGGATAAGGCGCAAGTTCATCCATTGTAACTGATTTCCTGCCTGCAAGAGGGTTGTGCCTGCTTATGAATATATGAGGCTGTGCCACAAACAGTTCATTGAAGGCAAGTCCGTTGGCCTTCAGTATCTTGCAAAGAACAGTATCATTGAAGCTGTTAAGATACAGAACCCCGATTTCACTCTTCATCTTGGCTACATCATCTATGATCTCATAAGTCTGGGTCTCACGGATACTAAAGTCATATTCGTCATGACCGAACTGCTTTATCAGATCAACAAAAGCGTTGACAGCGAATGAGTAATGCTGGGTTGATACGCAGAATCTCTGCTTGCCGCCAATGCCATGCTTGTATCGGTCCTCAAGGAGGTTAGCCTGTTCTACAACCTGCCGGGCATAACCTAAGAAGGCTTCGCCGTCCTTTGATACAATGATACCTTTGTTAGTACGGTCGAATATCCTGATGCCCATCTCTTTTTCAAGCTCATGTATTGCATTGGAAAGACTTGGCTGTGATATAAACAGTGCGTTGGCAGCCTCAGTCATAGTTCCAGTCTCAGCTACTGTTATGATATATCTTAACTGCTGTAATGTCATATTGCGTACCGGTCCTTTATCTGAATATTCTGATATAATATGATGTATGCAAAAGTCAACAGTATCATTATACAGTATTTTAAAGAATGTTGCATGGAAATCTTGTACATAGTACATCAGATGTGATATTTTATATCAGTATAGGAGCATTTATGGAAGAAAAATATAACTATTATAATGATGATTTTGTAATATGCCGTGCGTCAATGGATGATGCCGGTCTTATATATGACATGATGATGGAAGTGTATTCCGGGCTTGAAGATAAGTCAGTTCTTGTATGCGGTGATATTGACTATGTGAGGCGTAATATTCAAGATATGGGATTTGCACTTATTGCATATCACAAAGAAAGTATGACAATGGAACCGGCAGGAATATTTGTTTTTGAATATCCCGGGGAATCAGAAGATAATCTTGGCAATGATATAGGACTTACTAAGGAAGAACTTTTAAAAGTAGTGCATATGGATACAGTTGTTGTACGGAGTAAGTTCAGGGGGCATCATCTGCAAAAGAGAATGCTTGAAGAAGGCGAACGGCAGATTGATAATAACAGATACAGGTATCTTATGGCAACGGCAGCTCCGTATAACAAACCAAGCCTTAATACATTTTTGGGAAGCGGATACAGAATAATGAAAGTTAAGAAAAAGTATGGCGGGGTGGCAAGAGCCATACTGTTAAAAGAAATTTGAATATATATCAGCAGGAACGGAGAAGATGATGGGAATAACATTAGAAGAATTAAAGAAGCTTGACAAGGATACCTACAGTATAATAGATATCAGGGATGAATCAGACATAGACAGCGGCGCAATGCCGGGAGCAATATGTGTACATGCGGAAGATATCGTGGATAATGAAAATATAGATTTTTCAAAAAAGCTTGTCATATGCTGCATGCATGGAAGAATAAGTGATGATGTGGCTGACGAGCTTAATGAAAAAGGGCTGGATGCCGTAAGTCTTGAAGGCGGATATATTGCATGGCTGCTTGATGATATAAAGCAGAAGCAGGCAATGGACTTTGCCAAGGATGTGGAACAGAGCATACGTAAGAAGTTCCGCAAATCAATTTGGTGTAAGTTTACCAAGGCGATTAATCAGTATGAGCTCGTTAAGGAAGGTGACAGAATTGCCGTATGTATATCAGGTGGCAAGGACTCAATGCTGATGGCCAAGCTGTTTCAGGAATTGAAGATTCATAACAAGTTTCCTTTTGAGGTTAAGTTCATAGTAATGGATCCGGGATACAGCCCTGAAAACCGTAAGGTAATAGAGGATAATGCGCGTAATCTCAATATTCCGATTACGATATTTGAATCAGATATATTTGAGTCAGTATATCATATAGAGAAGTCACCATGTTATCTGTGTGCAAGGATGCGAAGAGGACATCTTTACAGTTATGCAAAGGAACTTGGCTGTAACAAGATAGCACTCGGACATCATTATGATGATGTAATTGAGACGATTCTTATGGGAATGCTCTATGGAGCGCAGATACAGACTATGATGCCTAAGCTCCACAGTACGAATTTTGAGGGAATGGAACTGATACGTCCGTTATATCTTGTAAGGGAAGATGATATTAAAGCATGGAGAGACTACAATAACCTGCATTTTATACAGTGCGCATGTAAGTTTACGGACACATGTACAACATGTAATAATAATGAAAACCGTTCCAAGAGAGTTGAAGTCAAGGAACTCATAAGAAGCCTTAAGGAAGTTAATCCATTTGTGGAAGGCAATATATTCAAGAGCGTTGAGAATGTTAATATTGATACAGTTGTCGGATACAAGCAGAAGGGTGTAAGACATCATTTCCTTGATGATTATGATGCATGAGATGAGTAGTAATTATTAAAAGAACATGATAAAAGCCGGACAGAATAATCAATATAAATTAGCAATTGATTATTGCATCCGGCTTTTTATGGTTAAAGTTTGTCTTCTTCCATATATATTGCGTTCATTCCATGAATCTCGTTGAACAGCGGAGCAGCTTTTTCGCCTATAATATCGGCGTGATGCTGTGCATTGGAAACTACTTCCTGTACGTTGAAGGTCACCGGTACGTGTTCCTCCATAAGTATGCGTCCGTCAACAATAACAGTTGCAACTTCATTGCCACGCGCACTGTATACAAGATTAGGAACCATGTTACGCATAGGAGTTGTGTAGACCGGAGCCATACTTGGAGTGTTTAGGTCAACACATATTATATCCGCATGCTTACCGACTTCAATTGAACCGACAAGCTTGTCAATGCCTATTGCACGTGCACCTTCAATCGTAGCCATTCGTAAGCATTTCCATGCCGGCATAATTGTCGAGCTTTTATATTTTATTTTGTTAAAGACGGATGTAGCTTTCATCTCTGATATTATATTGTGGCTGTTGTTACCCGGCGCCTGGTCTGAACCAAGACCTACACACCCACCGTCTTCAAGAAACTTTACGGCAGGAGGAACCATGCCGCCGATTACTCCGAGAGAATTAGGACAGAATACCATGGATGCACCACTGTCAACAACTGTCTGAATCTCTTCGTCAGTAGCATCTGTAAGATGTATTCCGATAAAATCTTTATCAAGATATCCAAGCTTTGATAATAGGGGAATAGCACGCATTCCATAACGCTGCATCATTTGTGCATGCTCACGTGCGCCCTGCGCAAGATGCATATGAATTGTTGTGTGACGTTCACGGGCAAGTTCCTTAACACGTTTGAGAAGGTCAAGGTCAAGAAAGTCAGCACCCTGCGGGCCAAACCGGATTTTGATACGCTCATTGTCACGATTGTTAAAATCATCAAAGAGAGTCAGCGCTTCGTTAAGTGTCTGTTCACCGTAATTTTTATCAAATGTATACAGCTCATCACCTTTATAAGGTTTAATAAGGGCACTGCGTACACGTACACTTACATTGCCACGTACACCGACCTTATCGATGTACTCAAGAGAACCCCGTATATCCGAACTGTCATCTCCGATTGTTGTTGTACCGTTCATGATTGCTTCTGTTATGGCAAGTTCGCTGCCGGCGGTCTTGGCTTCACTGCTTCTTGCAAGTTCAAAAGGAGCCATGCCTTCAAACATCCACCTGTTAATATCCTGCGCAACACCTCGGAGAACACCGTGTCCGGTGTGCATATGTGCATCGACAAATCCCGGCAGGACCATTTTATCAGTTGCATCGATATATTTATCAGCGGTATATTCCTGTGCAATGTGGTCTGAATTGCCAATCGCAGTAATAATCCCACGGTCAATCACAATGGATTTGTCATGCTGGTAACCGACACCCTCACCTTTCATTGTGTACAGGTGCTTTGTCTTAATTATAAGATCAACTTTTCTCATATCAATCTAATCTCCATTCCGCAGGCACATTAGTCTGCATTACTGTACATTATTTCAGGCCTTGATAAACTTACCTGCCGGGTGGTCAATCGTAATCTTATCATCAGCCATTACTGTTGTTCCGCGTACAATTGTACGAACCGGCTTACCTGTGATTTCCATTCCGTCAAATGCAGTGACTTTGCTTATACTCTGGAATTTCATTCTGTCAACTTTGTAATGCCTGTCAAAGTCTACGATAGTAATATCAGCATCAGTGCCTACATTAAGGGATCCTTTCTGCGGATAGAGGTTAAAGAGCTTTGCCGGATTCTCAGAGAGAATTGCTGCAAGCTGCTGCTTTGTTATCTTGCCATCATTAACAGCCTGAATCATGAGTGGTGCGAGAGTTTCAAGTCCACACATTCCGGAAGGAATCCTGAACAGACTTCCGTTCTTTTCTTCTTCGGTATGAGGTGCATGATCCGAACATACAGAAGTCAGAGTGCCGTCTTTAATGCCTTCCCACAGAGCATCCTGATCCTTTTGCGTGCGGACAGGAGGGTAACATTTTATCATAGGACCGATGTGGTCGTAATCTTTATTGGTCATGCAAAGATAATGAGGGCATGTCTCACCGGATACCGGCAGTCCTTCAGCCTTAGCCTCTTTTATAAGATCAACGGTCTCGGATGCACTTGAATGCAGAATGTGAAGACGTGTACCGAGATCTTTTGAATACTGTATTGCAGTATTTACAACAAGAGCTTCGGCAGTGTTAGGACGGCATGCAAGAAGAGCTTCATATTCATTAGGATAATCGGCAGGATTTATCTTGCCGGTAAGTTCTTTGATGAGGTCAGCATTTTCAGCATGTATGGCAACCGGTCTGCCAGTCTTTGCAACAGCTTTGAAGATTGAATATACTTCACCGTCATCCATTGGCGGTATTACATTAGGGTCAGAAGGATCATAATTATATACCAGATTATAATTATCTTTGCGTATTGCATATCCCCAGAAGAATTTGAAGGCACCTACACCGCAGTCGGATAATTCCTGAAGATTGTCATTATTCATCTTGCCGATGCAAAGACCCCACATAGCAAAATCTACATTGGCTTTAGATTCAAGATTTGCTTTCTGTGCCTCAAAACTTTCTTTGTTGATAACGGCAGGAACAGCGTTGGGCATCTCAAATACCATTGTTATTCCGCCGGCAGCGGCAGCAAGTGTGGAATGATAGAAGTCTTCCTTGTAAGTTGCTCCTCCGTCACGTGAATGCACATGGGTATCAATAAAACCCGGATAAATGTATCTGCCTGAAGCATCTATAACTTCGCCGGCATCATATGAAGCATCAGCTGTTACAGCGGCTATCTTACCATCCTTTATATAGATGTCAGCTTTAAACATCTCGGATGGCGTAACAATAGTTCCATTCTTAATAAGTGTATCGTACATATACATACCTCCATTCCTTATGCATAAAAAAAGACAAAGGCTCCTGAAAAGACGCCTTTGTCCTGCTTGAAAATATTATAGTATTCATAATGTCAAAATAAAAATATCAATATTGATATGACTATATATAAATATTGGTATTAATGATTTTTGGAAAAGTTATTAAAAAATTCAGTACAGAATTCAAGAAAAGTACGCTCATTATCACTTAGTTCGTGCATATCAGGCCACGATACATATAGGTCACGCCGAAGATCAAGCCCCTCTATGTCATGCATAATAATATCAGGATGCGCTTTGTAATGCCATGTTGCAGTGGGAATGAAGGCAATTCCAAACATATTTTCAATGAATGAAAATACTGTCTCGTTGCTTACGCATTCCATGATTGATGATGGCTGGAATCCTCCGCGTTCACATGCATAGGTAGTCATATCCTTTATACTGTAGCAGTTCTTTGACATCAGAAAAGTCTCTTTTCGCAGGTCAGCTGCCTCTATAGTCTTAAGCTTGGCAAAACGGTGATGTACGGAATATGCAAGCATACACTGTTCTGTCATAAGATGAAGACAATTGTTTTTGCCGGGCTTCTGAAAATAGGAATCAAAATAAAAAGTGATAAATTCGGGAGCTACGTTATTATCTGCAAACTGCAGTGCAATATCAGGATGCAGCCGGTGGAATTCGGTGGCAAGAATAGGAATTACGACAGAAGCAGAGTTATAAGAGATAACAATACTCTGGCCGTCTTTGCCTGACTGTTTTATAATCTCAGCTTTTGCGGTGTTAAGACATTCCAGAATCTGGTTGGTATATTTGAGAAGAATCTTACCGTTGGCATTGAGTATGATATTTTTACCCTTACGGTCGAACAATGGTGCATTAAGTTCTTCTTCCAGCTGTCTTATAACCTTGCTCAGAGCCGGCTGGGCGATGAGAAGCTCGTCAGCTGCCTTAGTAATATGCTGAAGTTCAGCAACTTTTTTAAAATAGATAAGATGTCGTAATTCCATTATATCTGCCCTCCGTACGTGAGCAGAATCATACGTATGGATTAAGCCGGATTCTGCCCATCACTGTCACTGTATAAAATTTCTCCGTTACATATTGTGTATTTTATCTTACCATAAAGCTTTTGTCCAATGAAAGGAGAATTAGATGACTTTGAGGCAAATTTTTCTTTTTCAACGGTAAAACATTCGCTTTCGTCAAAAATAACAAGGTCGGCACGTCCGCCCTCACATATATATCCTGCGTCAAGATGATAAAGTCTGGCAGGATTTACTGTCATTTTTTCAAGAAGCCCGAGCATGCTTAAGTGACCGCGGCGTACAAGGTTAGTTACACCGAGGGCAAGTGAGGTTTCAAGACCGATGACACCAAGCGGTGCCTTGTCAAATGTGGTATTTTTTTCTTCATCAGTATGTGGCGCATGGTCTGATGCGATAATCTCAATCGTGCCGTCCTTGAGCCCTTCGATAATCTCAAAGCGGTCCTTTTTGGTACGAAGCGGCGGATCCATCTTAGCCATTGTGCCGCATGTAAGAACAGCATCCTCAGTTAATGAAAAATGATGAGGTGTGACTTCTGCAAGCACGTGTGCTCCCATATCCTTGGCCATTCGTATAATTCTTACGGAATTACCTGAACTTATATGCTGTATAGTTACGGTAGCACCGGTGTACAGTGCGAGCATGCAGTCCCTTGCAACCAGGATATCTTCGGCAACATTGGGAGAGCCTTTAAGATTAAGCTGCTTTGAGATTGCTCCCTCATTAATGCCTGCGTTATATACAAAGTGAGGGTTTTTCTCGTGCACGGTTATAGGCACATTGAGCCTGTCGGCTTCCTTCATTGCATCAATCATAAGCTGCTCATTCATGATTGCAGCAGCGTCATTGGAAAAGCCGATTGCACCAAGGTGTATAAGTTCTTCCATATTGGTAAGCTCTTCATTGCCAAGCCCTTTTGTGATTGCGGCTGTAGTATAGATATGAATTTTGCCGTGAGACGCTTTATCAAGTACATACTTCAGGGTCTCGGGATTATCAACTATAGGATTAGTATTGGCACGGCAGATGACGGTTGTAAATCCTCCGTGTATGGCTGCCTGCTCGCCGCTTTCCATATCTTCTTTATATGTAGCACCGGGATCGCGGAAATGCACATGAGTGTCAATAAGACCTGGGGCAACTATCTTGCCTTTGGCGTTTATTACTTTTTCATAACTGTCATCAACATGAAACTTTCCGATATTTTTGATAACACCTCCGTCAATTACAACATCACGGATTTCATCAAGGTTGGTTTTGGGGTCTATCAGACGCCCGTCTTTAATAAGTATCATTGTGCGTCCTCCTTCAGACATTCAAACAGTACACGGGCACCGTCACAGATGCTCTCAATTGTCGTAAATTCTTTCTTGTTGTGGCTTATGCCTTTTTCACAGGGGATAAAAAGCATTGCTGTATCACATATATTGGCAAATGACATTGCATCATGCCCGGCACCGCTTGGCATAACACGATGGGAGATGTGAAGCTGCTTGGCGGCTTTGCACAGGCGCTCCTGTAATTCCTTGGTCATTCCGATAGGTGGTATCTCATTAATTTTTTCTTTGTAAAATGTAAGACCGCGTCTCGCACATATTTTTTTGGCAGTGTTTTTCATCCTTGTCTCCATACGTTCAAGGCTTTCGCTGTCGATGCCACGCATATCTACACCAAGTGTCACATCACCGGGGATGACATTGAGGGCATTAGGTAGATTCTGGACAACACCTACGGTCGCGACAGAAGAGTAGAGACTTTCTTCACGGCCTATATTTTCAATCTCAAGAATTATCTCTGCGGCACCGCAGAGTGCATCAGAACGCATATCCATAGGAGTTGCTCCCGAATGTTCTGCCTGACCGAGAATATGAAGGTTAAAGCGCCTCGGACCTGCTATAGTGCTTACAATGCCGACCTGATCGCCATACTCCTCAAGTACCTTTCCCTGTTCGATGTGAAGCTCAAAATATTGTTTGACGCCTCGGATAATCTGCGGCTGAAGACTGTAACCGCGTGAATCAAATATATCTTTAAGGCGTTCGCCTGCCTTGGAAACACAATCACCTACATCGTGTTTATAGATCTCTTTGGTAATAAGACCGCTGCCTATAGTACATCTGCCGAAGTTACTTGATTCCTCACACCTGAATGCTACAACCTTCAGTGGAAGATTAATGTTGTTCTCCTTAAGCCAGTGGAGAATCAGAAGACCTGTTATTATTCCGGATACTCCGTCGTAACGTCCACCGTCAATAACGGAATCAAGATGCGAGCCTATAAGTGTATATTCAGCCTCATCTGTATTGGAGACGAAAGTGTTGCCGACTTCGTCATGGTAACATTTGCATCCGAGTTCTTCACCTATCGAAGCAAATATCTCATGCATTTCGTCTTCCTCTTTGCTGTAGCCGAGTCGGGTAACGCCGCCTGTTCCGGTGCTTCCGACATTGTAAAAGCGGTCAAAAAGTTCTTCTGCAAATGCAATATCTTCTATTGTATGAATCATATTACAATCATTCCTTTCTTATTTATTGAGAAGTTCCCGATTATCAAGTACATATCGCGCAACTTCCTCATTAGTGGCAATCCACGCACCATTAGCTTTGGCGTATTGAATGAATTCCCTAAGGGCACGCAGGAATGCGGGACGGCCGATATACTGCGGATGCATTACAAGATTGAGCATGCGTCCTTCGTCTGCAAGAGCGTCGAATTCATCACGCCATATCTTAGTCATAGTCCTTCCGTTTATAAGCTCATTGTGTGCCGGTGGAAGAATGGTATACATATCATAGGCAGTGTCATCGAATATCGAATCTTTTGGCAGTTCAACTACAGGAATATCCTTTCCGTCAATACTGTGCAGACACGGACCATCACAGTCGCGCCAGTTAGAACTGTATATATAACCGTGTTCAAGCCACAGGCGGTCACTGTAATCATATAATTTTCCATTAGGTGCTCTGTCTCCTACCGGCTTTTTTCCGGTAATTTCTTCAAGGATGTGCTCACTTTTTGTCATGTTCGCATCCTGATTTTCATAAGTGTCATATACTTCATGCTGGTATCCGTGGTAGGCAATCTCATGTCCGGCATCTGCGAGAGCCTTAATAGTGTCAGGATGAAGCTCTGCAATATATGCCGGAGTGAAAAATGTAGCTTTGATATCTTCGTCATCAAGCATTTTCATAATTCTCGGGAGAGCCTGCTTAGTTGAATAGAGACCGCACGACATGGCTACCATGTGCTTTGTACAGTCAATTCCGTGCGGCATATTCATTCCTCTGCGAAACCACATGGTCTCTGCATCAATGTCAAATGCCACCATAAGTGCAATACGTTTGTTATCTGGCCATATCATCTGCTGCAATTCCTCCTTTTAGTACCGGATTGAAGAATGTTCCTTAACATAAGAAGCAACATCCTCACATGTGGTAATCCATGCACCATGTTCTTTCATATAAGTAATGAAGTGTGAAAGCATGCGTGCGCGGCTTGCCCTGCCAATGAGCTGCGGATGAAGTTTCAGTACAAATATTTTGTCGCCCTCATCAGCAAGTTCGTCAAAAGCGTCTTTCCAGATTGAAAATACATCGTCAACATCCCGGTTGCTCTGTTTGCCCGGGAAATTATATGAAAAATAAAAATATGTAAAATCATCAAGGCAGTGATCTGTTGGCAGCTCCACAATGGGATGTCCGGGATTGGAAGTATTTTTAAGATAAGCATAATCGCAGTCCTGCATTGCAGAGCTGTATAAAAATCCTTCTTCCTGCATAAGCTCGTATGAAAAAGTATGGAATGAATTGAAAGGAACTCTGTGTCCTGTTATCCTGCAGCCATACATTTTCTCAAGAATACTGCGGCTTTTTTTCATATTTTCAAGTTCCTCGTCACGGGTAATATCAAGACGCTCATCATGCATATATCCGTGGTATCCTATCTCGTGTCCGGCTTCTATAATAGAAGTAACTTCACTTGGATATCTGAGGGCAATGTATCCGGGAATAAAAAATGTAGAGCGGATATTCTGCTCATCAAGAACTTTGAGACACCTGGCAAGACCTTCGTGTGGGCCATACTGGCCTCTTGAATAGTCGGGGAATGCAGTAGCATCCCTGCCACCTGCAGAGTATCTCAGTAATTCGGCATCAAAATCAAAAGTAACCATGGCAGCTATACGGTTACCGCCGGGCCATCTGATGCCATCACCATTTTTAAGTAATGTCACTTTTTTGCCTCCTTATATTATGATGTTGTCAGTAAGTTAAAAAATAAAAGGGCAAAGATATCATATATATGACGTCTTTGCCGGAAAAGGATTGATCGTTCGAGTCGATCGTTATGAAGTTATGATTCATCAAATACTTATCTGATGATAAAGGAAGAATAGCACGGCGGATTCAAAACAACAAATATCAACTTTTATATGAACATATAACAAAATGGGTATAATTAAATTCCTCAAAAATTATTGACAAAAAAAATCATGTGGATATAATACAGATATGTTCGTTCGAGCCGACATGATTACAGACAGTGTGTGTTCTGTATTTATGGCGGCTCTTTTTTTACAACATTATATTGATTATGCAAAGGCGCATGTACATCCCCGGACAGCATATGGAACTATGAATTGTGATCCATTGAATGAAGGGACAGGACATGCGCTTTTTTTGCCGGATCCAATGATTGATATAAGTTGAACACCCGCCGCGAACATGAAAATGAAATCCCGCACAGATAAAAAGGAGGAAAGTTCTATGAAGAAAAAAATCACCAGTTTAATTGCATTATTTATGGTAATGGTAATGGCACTTACAGGATGCGGCTCATCAGGAAGCAGTTCTGATTCTTCTGCAGATGCAGGAGAGCCAAAGTATGGCGGACAGCTCGACATTACAACAGGAACGGTAAGTTCACTTGATCCTATGTTTGAATCAGTAGATGAGCCAATGTCAAGACACATATTTGAGACAGTACTTGCTCTTGATGAGACAGGAACACCTCAGACAGGTCTTTGTTCTTATAAATACAGTGATGACCAGCTCACACTTACACTTACATTAAGAGATGGAATCAAGTTCCATAACGGAGATACAGTTAATGCAGAAGATGTAGTTGCTTCTATTAAGAGATGGGCAGAGAACATCTCGTTTGGTAAGTCTTATGTCGGCAAGTATATGGATTCAATATCAGCAGCAGATGATAAGACAACAGTTATTAAGTTCAAGTCTATTGCTTCAGCAGCAATATATGCACTTGCTTATGAATATCAGGGAGCATATGTAATGCCTAAGGAAGTATGTGAGGAATTCCCTGCATCAGCAGTAACGGATAACTCAAAGATTATCGGTACAGGTCCTTACAAGCTTGTTGAGTGGAAGTCAGATGCATATGTAATGACAGAGCGCTACACTGATTATAAGGCAACAGGCAATGCATGCGGTGGTCCCGCAGGCAACAAGTATGCATACTGCGATAAGATATGTTTCTGGTTCGCATCAGATTCAGATGCCAAGATGAACGGCCTTGTATCAGGACAGTATGATCTTTACAGACTTGCGGATTACAGTGCATATGCATCACTTAAGGATGATCCGAACTTTAAGGTTGAGATGATCTCAGATGGTACAAAGCCGGCACTTGTGTTCAACAAGTCGCAGGGTGTATGTTCTAACAAGCTTGTACGTCAGGCAATACTTGCAGCACTTGATATGGATCAGGTAATGCTTGGTGCATTCAACACAAAGGAGCTCTATGATCTTACAGGTTCATGGACACCTATCGGTTCAGCTTACTATTGCGATAACAGCAAATATAACCAGAAGGATCTGAGTAAGGCAAAGGAGCTTCTTGCACAGTCAGGATATAACGGAGAAACAGTAACATATATTACAGACACAACAGGTTACTACTATGAGACAGCAATGATTGTAACCAATGCAATGCGTTCAATCGGCATGAATGTAGACCTTCAGACAATGGATCAGGCAACACTTTACACAGTAAGAAAGGATCCTTCAAAGTATGATATCTTTGCTGTTGGATTTACAGCCAAGGCAGACTGCTCAATGATGGCATTCCTTGGAGATACATGGCCTGGTGAATGGGTATCTGAGAAGAAGACAGATATTATTAACAAGATGAATGCGACAACAGATGCACAGACAAGAATAGGTCTCTGGAAAGAGATGACAGACCTTATCTATGATGAAGTACCTGTAATTACATTTGGTGAAAGAAAGAACTGTACAATTGTTGCCAAGAATATAATGAACGCAACATACAGCGGTTCAGAACCATATTACTGGAACGTATGGATTAACGAGTAATCCGGAATGGAGGGTGCATATGTTAGGATATGCTGTTAAAAGAATCCTCAAAGGTATACCTGTAGTCATAGTTGTGGCAGTGCTGGTATTCTTCATAATACATATGATCCCGGGTAATCCGGCCGAGCTTATGCTCGGCTCGGATGCCACACCCGAAGACGTAGCAGCGCTTACAACTAAGATGGGTTATGACCAGCCTATATATATCCAGTTTGAAAAATGGGCTGTAGAAGCACTGCATGGTGATCTTGGAGATTCGATTTTTTATAATATGCCTGTTATAGAAGTCCTTAAGGATAAGGCAGAACCTACTATTGTAATGGTTATATATTCAATTATAGTGGCGATGATTATAGGAATTCCAGTGGGAATTATAGCAGCAATAAAGAGAGACGGATGGCTTGACAGGGTATGCATGGGCATAACGATGGTTGGTATGTCGGTGCCGCAGTTTCTGCTTGGTCTTGTTCTTATACTTGTATTTGCGATTAACTTAAAGATTTTTCCGTCTGTAGGTTATAAGACCATAGGAGAAGTCGGATTCTTTAAATCAGTATTCTATTATCTGACGCTTCCGTCACTTACGCTCGGACTTGAGCGTTCTGCAAGTATTGCAAGAGTAACACGTTCTGCAATGCTTGAGGTAATGGGAGAGGATTATATAAGGACAGCAAGAGCCAAGGGCTTAAAAGAATACAGAATTATCATAAAGCATGCTTTGAAGAATGCAATGAGCCCGATACTTACACAGCTTGGATTCAGTATTGCGGTACTGGCAGCAGGTGCCGTAGTAATTGAAACTGTGTTCAACATAGCAGGAATAGGCCAGGTTGCTTATTATGCACTGCTTAGGAGAGATTATCCTCTGATACAGGGATACATCCTCATAATAGCACTTGTGTATGTAATTATTAACCTTACGGTTGATGTTTTATATAAAATATTTGACCCGCGTGTTGATGTCAGCTGACATATGACACAGATATACTGAACGGAGGTAGGATGTCAATGGAGATAAAGAAGATACTGGGGAATAAAAGTATATTAATCGGTGGAGGAATATTTGTGCTGATAGTCATATGCGCAGTATTTGCACCATTAATTACAAAGTATGCCCCGACAGAAATAGATGTAAACCGGATGCTTCAGACACCAAGTGCAGCTCACTGGTTTGGAACAGATGCATATGGAAGAGATATATTCTCAAGGGTGGTATATGGCGCAAGAGTTTCTCTTATAATCTCCATAAGCGTAGCTGCCTTCAGTGGAGTTATAGGATGTGTTATCGGAATGTTTGCCGGTTACTACAAGAGAGCTGAAAGTATAATAATGTGTATCATGGATGGACTGATGGCATTACCGTCACTTCTGCTTGCAATGGCAATCGTGGCAGTGCTTGGCAATGGTATGTTTAATATGATACTTGCCCTTACAATCTCTAATATACCAAGAATTGTAAGAACGGTAAGAGCTACAGTCATAAGTGTCAAGAATCTTGATTATGTTGAAGCGGCCAGGTCAATGGGTGCTTCTGATGCAAGAATAATGTGGAGATATATATTCCCTGAATGCATATCACCTCTTATAGTCAGGCTTACAATGACAATGGCATTTACAATACTTGAAGAGGCAAGCCTTACATTCCTCGGCCTCGGACTTTCTCCCGAGACACCTTGCTGGGGAATTATATTAAGTGAAGCGAAAAAATATATAAGAACATCACCGTATTTTCTCCTCATACCCGGAGCTGTGGTAGTTGCAGTGGTATATGGAATTAATACGCTTGGTGACGGCTTAAGAGACCTGCTTGATCCTAAGCTTAATAAGTAATATGAGTATGAGAATTAGAGCGAGAGGTGATGAATATGCAGAATAATAATGAAAATGAACATTCAGGCGGTCATGTACTGGATGTCAATAACTACAGTCTTAGTATAAAGAAGGGGAAAAAATACATAAATATCCTTAACGGAATGGATTTTTATATTGATAAAGGCGAAGTTCTCGGAGTAGTCGGTGAGAGCGGATGCGGAAAGAGTATGACGGCGTTAAGTATTATGCATCTTATCAATGGTGAGACAAAGACTGAAGGAAGCATAATGTTCAACGGCAAAAATATACTTAATGCAACTAAGAAAGAAATGCTGAATATACGCGGCAATGAGATATCAATGATATTCCAGGAGCCAATGACATCACTGAATCCGGTGCTTACCATAGGTGAGCAGTTAAGTGAAGTGTTTATGGCGCACAGCAGAATATCAAAAAAAGATGCATATGCAAAGGCACTTGATGCACTTAAACTTGTGAAAATAGCTGAACCTGAGAAGCGTATCAAATGTTACCCACATGAACTTTCAGGCGGAATGAGACAGAGAGTAATGATTGCAATGGCGCTTTCGAGTAATCCGAAGCTTCTTATAGCTGACGAGCCTACAACAGCACTCGATGTAACAATTCAGGCACAGATACTTGAACTGATAAGAGACCTTCAGAAAAAGCTGGATACATCGGTAATGTTCATCACACATGATCTCGGTGTGGTTGCTGAAGTATGTAAGAGAGCTGTAATTCTGTACTGTGGACATGTTGTCGAGGAAGGCAATGTTGAAGAACTATTCTCCAACCCGCTTCATCCTTATACCGAAGGACTTCTTGAGTCACTTCCGGACATCGGAAAGCATGAAAAATTAAGCATGATACCGGGCAATGTTCCAAGTACCGGTAATTACCCGTCCGGTTGCCCGTTTCATCCAAGATGCAAATATGCAACAGAGAAATGCAGAACACAGGCACCGGTCATGAAGACACTTGATAATGGAAGAAAAGTATGCTGCTGGCGTGTGTGAAAACCCATAATCAGCGCGGAAATGAGAGGTAATTATGGTAAGTTACGATGAGGATAACATTCTTCTGAATGCTATGTATATAAAAAAATATTTCCCGGTGAAGGGAAGCAATAAGCCGGGCAGTGAGAAAAAGTATGTAAAGGCTGTCGATGATGTTAATTTTGCGGTATATAAAGGTGAAACACTCGGACTTGTAGGCGAGTCGGGATGTGGCAAATCAACGCTGATAAGAACAATAACAAGACTTATCGAACCTACAGAAGGGGCGCTTTTTTATAAAAATGAAGATATTCTTAACATATCAAGCAGCAGCCTGAGAAAGTTAAGAAAGGATATGCAGGTAGTATTCCAGGATCCGTTTGCCTCACTTCATCCGAAGATGAAGATATATCAGATACTTGAGGAGCCGCTCATAATAAATAAGATTGGTACAAAGGAAGAACGGAAAAAGATGGTGGAGGATATGATTGAAAAGGTAGGCCTGAAAAAGGAACATCTTAACAGGTATCCTTTTGAATTCTCCGGAGGACAGAGGCAGCGTATTGTTATAGCAAGGGCGCTTATAACAAAGCCGTCATTTGTAATCCTGGATGAACCTGTATCTGCGCTTGATGTGTCAATACGTTCACAGGTACTTAATCTGCTCGAGGAGCTTCAGCAGAGCATGAATCTCACATATCTTTTCATAAGCCATGACCTGTCGGTTGTTGAACACATCTGTTCAAGGATAATGGTAATGTATCTCGGACATATAGTTGAGATGGGAACCAGAGAGCAGATATTTGAGCATCCGATGCATCCGTATACAAAAGCGCTGCTGTCAGCAATACCGCGCGTTAACCGGAAAGACCGTCAGGAGCGCATAATACTTAACGGTGAGATTCCAAGCCCTGTTGACCCTCCGACAGGCTGTGTGTTCAAGACAAGATGTCCGTACAGAACTTCAAAATGTGACACGGTACCTGAAAATTATGATGTGGACGGACATTTTGTAAAATGTCATCTCTGTGAGGAGGGCGTATGAAAATACTTATTATAAATCCTAACAGCGATGTAAAGACAACAGAGATGTTAAGGAAAAAATCAAGCAGACTTTGTGCTCCTGATGTTGAAGCTGACTGTACGCAGCTTATGACAGCACCGGAACTTATAAGCAGCTATGAAGACTGTGCCTGCACAGCCGCAGAGATGATAGAGCTTGTGAAAAAGTCAGAGAATGACTATGACGGCTTTATAATTGCATGTTATTCCGATCCGAATACGGAAGTTATAAAGGAGATAACGGATAAGCCTGTAATAGGAATAGCTGAGGCGGCAATGAGGTTCGCGGCAGTTGCATCAGATAACTTTGCGTTTGTATCTACCAATTCAAAATCTGCGGCAAGAAAGAAGGCACTGGCTAGAAAATATTACTGCAGTGATGAACTGGCTGAGGTCATCATCCCTGATACGCCTGCAAGAGAGTCGCTCGAAAAAGCTGTAAAGGATGCACGGGATAACGGAATAGGACATGTCATCCTTGGCTGTGCCAATTATTCCCTTTATGATGCGTCAATAGAGTCTGACACAGGCTCAGTAATATATGACGGGCTTGCATGTGCAATCGGATATATAGAATCAATGGTACGTTATAACATTTACAAAAAATCAGTAAAAGGCGTGAGCGTTTAGAAAGAGGTGGAATATGTCTGGTACAAAGACGGATATGCTTGAGGGACCGCTGTTTAAGAACCTTATTATGTTTGCTGTGCCGGTTATGTTCACCAATATGCTGCAGCTTTTGTTCAATACTATAAATACAATAGTTGTTGGCCAGTTCTGTGGAGATAATTCCCTTGCAGCAATAGGTTCAACTACATCTCTGATAAATCTTCTGACTAATATGTTCATAGGTCTGTCAATAGGAAGCAATATAATGATTGCCAGATATTATGGCGCAAAAGACAGAAAAGCCCTTCAGGAGACGGTGGATAACACGATGCTTCTTGCAGCATTAAGCGGAATCATGCTCGTAATAATAGGAACAACGGTTACTGAACCGATTCTGCGGCTTATGAATACTCCGGAAGAACTTATAAGTCTTACTGCATTATATCTGCGGATATATTTCTGCGCAATGCCGGCGATTATGGTATATAACTTCGGCAGTGCGATAATGCGCGGGCTGGGAGATACGAAAAGACCGCTCTATTATCTTATGATATCAGGTATCTGCAATATAATGTTTAATCTGATATTTATAACAATATTTAATATGGATGTGGCGGGAGCCGGACTGGCAACGGTGCTGTCAGAGTACATATCGGCAGCATTTATCCTGCATGCGCTGTTTGAAAAAAATGATAATTACATCCTGAGATTAAAGGATATAAGACCTGATGCAAAGGTAATGACAAAGATTCTTGCGGTAGGACTTCCGACAGGAATACAGAATTCACTGTTTTCATTTACAAATGTATTAATACAGTCATCGGTTAATTCATTTGGAGCACTGGCGGTAGCAGGATGTTCGGCGGCCGGAAGCATTGATGCTTTTATAGATGCAGCGATGCTTGGAATATCGACAGCCGGCATGAATTTTGTAAGTCAGAATCTTGGTGCGAAGAAATATGACAGAATAAATAAGATACTTATATATTCATGTATAGATGTGACGGTAATAGCCCTGATAATGGGAGTTGGTGTATGTGTGGGAGGAAGACGGCTTCTCGGAATATACTGCACAAGTGCACAAGCCGTGACATATGGTCTTGTAAAGATAAATGTAATATGCCTGTTTGACTTTATATGCGGAATTATGGATGTAATCAATGGATTTTTAAGAGGACTGGGCTATGCGGCAGTTCCTATGATTATATGTCTTGTCTGCGTGTGCAGCATAAGACTCATATGGATATTCGGAGTGTTCAGACTGAGAAGAACATTATACTGTCTGTTCTTCTCATACCCGGTAACGTGGATAATAACGATTGCGGCGCTTCTTATATATTACAGACTAATACGGAAAAACATAAATTAAATATGCCCTGATAAATTGGCGGAAATGGAGAATGCTATGAAAGTAAGAGATTTAATGAATGACACATTAAAAGATTACAATCCGTATATAGCCGGAGGAATTGCACATCTGTGGATGGGGCCAAAGGCAAAAGAGATTGTAAAACTTAACTCGAACGAGATGCAGCTTGGCCCGAGTCCAAAGGCGATGGAAGCAATGCATGATGAGATAAAACGCGGACATCTGTATCCGCGCCCGGTTGTGCTTGCACTTAAGGCAAAAGTGGCAGAATATGTGGGGAAGAAACCGGAATGTGTGACGATGTACTGCGGTGCGGATGCGGCAATACAGACAATATGTGAAACATTTCTCAATCATGATGATGAACTGCTTGTATGTTCGCCAACTTATATGCTCTATTATAAGCTTCCGTTCCGATTCGGTGCAAAGCTTGCCGAAGCACATTCATCAGATGGTGTCAGTACGGACCTTGATGCATTATATAATGCGATTACGGACAAAACAAAGCTGGTTTTTATATGTAACCCTAATAATCCGACAGGAACGCTGGTTGATAACAGTAAGCTTGATGAATTTGTGGAAAAACTGCCTCCACATGTAATATGCGTGATAGATGAGGCGTATTATGACTGGATTACAGAGGAAAATTATGAGAGTGCACTCAGGTTTGTAAATGACAGAAATAATGTAATAGTGCTCAGGACATTTTCCAAGATATACGGAATGGCGGGACTGCGTGTGGGCTACAGTGTGGCAAATAAGGATATTACGGCATGTCTCGGATGTGTGTCGACATATTATAATGCCAACAGAATCGGTGCAGCCGGTGCAATAGCAGCACTTGATGATGAGGAGTTCCGTAAGAAGGCATTTGATAATAATAAGGAACAAAAAGAATATATAACAAAAGAGCTTGAGAAAATGGGAGTGTCAGTAGTACCGAGCCAGGCAAGCTTTATATATTTCAACCCACACTGTGATGCCGATCTGTGTACAAAGAAACTTGAGGATTACGGAGTATTCATAAGACCTATAGACAAGACTTATACGAGAGTGACAATAGGGCTGCCGCATCAGAACAGGATATTCCTTGATGCATTAAGGGAAGTGCTTGCAGAGATAAAGAGGGGGGATTGCGGTGAGTGAATGCAGAGAACCTGTAAAGGTAAGAATATTCCAGAGTGATGTAAGCGGTGGAAATCTCACAAGAGAAAAGCTGCTTGATATCTGGAAAGAAAAACTGTCAGTATGTCCGGAACTGGATGTAACATATTACGGCAGAATGAAAATGGATGACATAGACGAAGAAGTCGGTGATGCAGATGCGGTTATCGGTCTGTTTATAGCACCCGGGATTATAACAAAAGAGTTCCTTGACAGACATCCGCATCTCAGATATATAGCAACGCTGTCACATGGCTTCGGAAGCTATGACAAAGAGGAGATAAAGCGCCGTGGCATAACATATACCAATACTGTTTCGGGAGATGTGACCATAGCACAGTATGCAATGGCGATGCTGCTTGACCTGTGTAATAATGTTGCAATCCATGATGATTTTTATAAGCATAAGATATGGAGTACGCCAGGTGCAGCTAAGAATGGTGTTAAGATACTTACAAGGCAGTTTGAGCTGTATGGCAAAACAATCGGAATAATAGGACTTGGAAGCATAGGTTACAGAATGGCGGTCATGGCGCAGGGATTTGGAATGAAGGTTATTGCATACAGCCGTCATAAAAAATGCGGAGATAAGTATGCATTTATAGAGCAGGTGACATTGGATGAACTGCTAAATAGAAGCGATGTGATATCAATACATTGTCCGCTTACGGAAGAATCACGCAATATGATTGATGCAGACGCAATTGCCGGAATGAAAGACGGTGTAATACTGATTAATACTGCAAGAGGCGAGATAATTGATGAAAATGCACTTAAAGACGCATTAGACAGTAAGAAAATCAGCGCAGCCGGGCTTGATGTTGTGTGCGGTGAGCCGCTTGACGGCCCTATACCGTTAATGCAGTGTGACAACACAAGAATAACGCAGCATATCGCATTTGCAACTCCCGAAGCTAAGATAAGGGCAATAGAAATAGCTGCGGACAATCTTATTAACTGGTACAAGGGAACTCCGACGAGCGTAATAAAGTAAATTACATATCAAATATTTTTCAATTGCAGGTTAATTTTGCCCGAATTGAGAAATTACTAATAATAGCCGTGTTGACCAAAAGCAGCAATGCGGTTATTATTTAACTGCAAGGTTAGTTACAACTAACTAAAAGACAGAAAGGAGTCCGACACATGAGCAGCGAAGTATATGAACTTATAAAAAAGCTTAGTCTCAACAATCTGAATACACAGACGGCAATGCAGTGCGCTCCTCTTATTGCGGGGCTTAAAGCATCGAATCTGATGACGATTGACCGTGTATATTACAGGCAGCTTATGCAGATAATAAAAGGAACTAAGATAAGCTGTTATGTACTTGTGATGACAGACACAAGAATTACGATGCTTATGTATAATGAAGAAAAACTGAGAGCGTATCTTGAAAGTGAACATACATCGGAGCTTATGAAGAAATTCGGATATGAAGACTGCAAACTTGAAAAGATACTTCCTGTATTCAAAACAAGATACAGAAGATATATTTCCGATAATAAAGATTTTCCACATGAGCTTGGACTTCTCCTTGATTATCCGGCGGAGGATGTGGAAGGCTTTATTGAGAAACGGGGACAGGAGTCATTATATACAGGGTATTGGAAGGTTTATGATAAGCCGGAAGAGAAATGCAGGCTGTTTGACAGCTTTGAAAAAGCAAAACAGGATATCCTTGAGAAAATATCAGGCGGGATGGATATGAGGCAGATTATTGCCGTATATGCATAGATAAAGAAAATTATATGGAGGATTTGAAAATGTCAAAGGTATATGTAATCTACTGGAGCCAGACAGGCAACACACTGGCAATGGCCAACGCTATCGGAGCAGGAATTGAGGAGGCAGGAGCACAGGCGGATGTGCTGGAGGTAGGCTCAGCCAATATCGGTGATATAAAGGATGCAACCGGATTTGCACTAGGATGCCCTGCAATGGGTGCAGAAGAGCTTGAGGATTCAGAGATGGAACCGTTTGTGAGTGAAGTTGAAAAGATTGCAGCAGGCAAGACAATCGCACTCTTCGGCTCATATGGCTGGGGAGACGGCGAATGGATGAGAACATGGGCAGACAGAATGAAGGCAGCAGGAGCCAATGTTATAGGAGGGGAGAGTGCAATCTGCCAGGAGATGCCGGAAGATGCAGATCTTAAGGTCTGCCGCGAACTTGGCAGCAGTCTTGCAAAGCTTTAATATATGAATTACATTAATGCAGAAGTTATAAAAGGCGTGCTTATACCATTTGCCGGAACAGTACTCGGGTCTGCAAGCGTATTTTTACTTAAAAATGCCATGAATGAGAGAATACAGAAAGCACTTACGGGTTTTGCGGCAGGAGTTATGGTAGCAGCATCAATATGGAGTCTTATAATTCCGGCGATAGAAGCGTCCGGGTCGATGGGAAGACTGGCTTTTGGACCGGCGTTTGCCGGAATATGGGCAGGAATACTTTTTCTGCTTTTGCTGGACCATATCATCCCACATCTGCATATGTACAGCGATGAGGCAGAGGGAATCAGAAGTAAGCTTAAAAAGACAACAATGCTGGTGCTTGCAGTTACAATGCATAACATACCGGAAGGAATGGCAGTAGGAGTTGTCTATGCAGGCTGGGCTGCGGGAAGTACACAGATAGCCCTGACGGGAGCAGTGGTGCTTTCTCTTGGAATTGCAATTCAGAATTTCCCTGAAGGTGCGATAATCTCCCTGCCATTAAAATCAGAAGGAGTAGGAACATGGAAAGCATTTCTGTATGGGGCACTGTCAGGAGTGGTTGAGCCTATAGGAGCTGTTCTTACAATAATTGCGGCAGGGCTGGTCATTCCGGCCCTGCCGTATCTTCTTGGATTCGCTGCAGGGGCAATGTTATATGTCGTGGTAGAAGAGCTGATACCTGAGATGTCGGCAGGCAGGCACAGCAATGCGGCGACCCTTATGTTCGGACTTGGTTTTACTGTAATGATGATGCTTGACGTAGCGCTGGGATGAGCGGAAAAACATTAAAAACTTAATGAAATATTTTTCGTGAAATATTTTTTGAAATAAGTATTGACAAATGCTTTGTACATGGTATAATCCTAAACATAGATTTCATATTAATTTAGTATGAATTATATGAGAATAGGGAAAAGGAATTTCTATATGGTTCATTGAATATTCAGGGGATTGAAAGGAGACAATTATACCATGGGAAAGATTTATGAGAACGTAGCGGAACTTATAGGTAAGACACCACTTTTACATGCTAATAATTTTGAGAAGAAGAGAGGTGTTGAAGCTAACATATTCGCCAAGCTTGAATACTTTAATCCTGCAGGAAGCGTTAAGGACAGAGTAGCACTTGCAATGATTAATGATGCAGAGCAGAGAGGAATCCTTAAGGAAGGTTCGGTTATAATCGAGCCTACAAGCGGTAACACAGGAATCGGGCTTGCTTCAATTGCAGCAGCAAGAGGATACAGAATAATTCTTACAATGCCTGAGACAATGAGCATTGAGAGAAGAAACCTCCTTAAGGCTTATGGTGCAGAGCTTGTTCTTACAGAAGGTTCTAAGGGTATGAAGGGTGCAATTGCCAAGGCTGAAGAACTGGCTAAGGAGACACCTGATTCATTTATACCGGGACAGTTTGTTAATCCTGCCAATCCGGCAGCACATAAGGCTACAACAGGACCTGAGATATGGGAAGATACAGAAGGCAATGTAGACATATTTATCGCCGGTGTTGGTACAGGCGGCACAGTTACAGGTATTGGTGAGTTCCTTAAGTCTAAGAATCCTGATATTAAGGTTATAGCAGTAGAACCTGCGGGTTCACCGGTGCTTTCAACAGGCAAGGGCGGCCCTCATATGATTCAGGGAATTGGTGCCGGATTTGTTCCTGATGTACTTAATACCAAGATTTATGATGAAATAGTAACAATTGAGAATGAGGATGCATTTGATGCAGGTCGTGAATTTGCCAAGGCTGAAGGAATACTTGTAGGTATATCTTCGGGAGCAGCACTTCATGCGGCAGAGATAGTTGCGGCGAGACCTGAGAATAAAGGCAGGAATATAGTAGTACTTCTTCCTGATACAGGTGACAGATACCTTTCAACTGCATTGTTCAACCGTTAAACAGATGCAGTGAAGAGGTGAAAGAATGAAGATTTCAACAAGAGGAAGATATGCGCTCAGAATGATGCTTGACCTTGCCGTCAATAATAACGGAGAGCCGATAAGGCTTAAGGATATTTCGAAGAGACAGGGAATATCAGACAAATATCTTGAGCAGATAATATCGATACTTAATAAGGCGGGCTTTGTGCGAAGCATCAGAGGTCCGCAGGGCGGATACATGCTTAACCGTGAGCCGAAGGAATACACTGTGGGAATGATTCTGCGGCTCACGGAGGGCAGTCTTGCCCCTGTAGCGTGTCTTGACTATGAACCGAATGACTGTGAGAGGCGGAATGAATGCGTAACACTGATTCTTTGGGAAAAGCTTAATGACGCGATAAAGAGTGTTGTAGATAATATCACACTTCAGGATCTGGTGCAGTGGCAGATGGAGAAGTCTGATAACTATATAATATAATCTGATTAAAACATTTATGGAGGAGAAAAAGACTATGGCAGATAACAGAAATTACAGATTTGAGACATTACAGCTTCACGTAGGACAGGAGCAGCCTGATCCGGTAACAGATGCAAGAGCTGTACCTATTTATCAGACATCATCATTTGTATTCCGCAATTCACAGCATGCTGCTGACAGATTTGCACTTAAGGATGCAGGTAATATTTACGGAAGACTTACTAACCCTACAGAGGATGTATTCGAGAGAAGAATTGCAGCTCTTGAAGGCGGTGTGGCAGCACTTGCTACAGCATCAGGCGCAGCAGCAATTACATATACAATCCAGAATCTTGCACTTAGCGGAGACCACATTGTAGCAGCAAAGAATATCTATGGCGGTACATATAACCTCCTTGCACATACTCTTGTTGATTACGGTGTAACAACTACATTCGTAGACCCTACAGATCCTGCTGACTTTGAAGCAGCAATTCAGGACAATACTAAGGCTCTTTATATTGAGACACTTGGCAACCCTAATTCAGAAGTTGTAGATATTGAAGCTGTTGCGGCAATTGCACATGCACATAAGATTCCGCTTGTTATTGATAATACATTCGGTACACCATACCTTATCAGACCAATTGAGCACGGAGCAGATATCGTTGTTCATTCAGCAACCAAGTTCATTGGCGGACATGGAACAACAATCGGTGGAGTTATAGTAGACGGCGGTAAGTTTGACTGGGCGGCTTCAGGTAAGTTTCCACAGCTCACAGAGCCAAACCCAAGCTATCATGGAATCAGCTTTGCACAGGCAGCAGGTCCTGCAGCATTCGTTACAAGAATCCGTGCGATACTTCTTCGTGATACAGGTGCAACGCTTTCACCTCTTCACTCATGGATATTCCTTCAGGGACTTGAGACACTTTCACTCCGTGTTGAGCGTCATGTAGAGAATGCACTTAAGGTTGTACAGTACCTTAACAGCAATCCGCTTGTAGAGAAGGTTAACCATCCTTCAGTGTCAGATGATCCAAAGCAGCAGGAACTTTATAAGAGATATTTCCCTAACGGTGGCGGTTCTATATTTACATTTGAGATTAAGGGCGATGATAATACAGCTAAGAAGTTTATTGATAACCTTCAGTTATTCTCACTTCTTGCTAATGTTGCAGATGTTAAGAGTCTTGTAATCCACCCTGCTTCAACAACACATGCAGAGCTTAACGAGGCAGAACTTGCAGATCAGGGAATTAAGCCTAACACAATCCGTCTCTCAATCGGTACAGAGCATATTGATGATATTATTGAGGACCTTGAGGGCGCTTTCAAAGCTATACAGTAACAGCCGGCACGCAGCCTGTTAATATAGCCCGGAATATTGAATAATTGCAGGTCTCCCCAAAGCATAGTCGTAAGATGAATGCTTTGGGGAGATTTTTGCTTTGCATGTGATTTGTGAAAAAAGTTTGTAAAATGCATTAAAATGCAAATATCTATGGAAAAGTAGTGTGGAATTTGATAAAATATATTAGCAAAAAGAATTTGATTGCGAGGGAAGAAAAGTGGTTGATGATAACGAGCTTATGGCACTCAGTATTAATGTGAATGACCAGCTCCTTGATATTATTAAGAATATACGATCAGATGCGAGTGAATACGGAAGACTTATGGCATACTACAGATGTGCCATAATGGAAGTTGAGACTAAGTTTAACGTGCTTAACGTAGAGCTTTCAAGAGGACGTGAGTCTAATCCTATTGAGACAATCAAGTCAAGGCTCAAGTCACCTGAGAGCATAGTAGAGAAGCTTCAGCGTAAGAATATTCCAATGGACGTTGCATCTATTGAGAAGAATCTGTTTGATATAGCAGGTGTACGTGTAATATGTGCATTTCAGGAAGATATATACATGCTTGCCGACAGCCTTGCCAAGCAGGATGATGTTAAGGTCCTCGAAGTTAAGGATTATATAAAGCATCCTAAGGATAACGGATACAGAAGCCTTCATCTTATAGTTGAGATACCTATATTCCTGCTTAATGAGAAGCGCTTTATGAAAGTTGAGGTGCAGTTAAGAACAATTGCCATGGATTTCTGGGCAAGTCTTGAACATAAGATAAGGTATAAGAAGAATCTGCAGATGTATGATGAGTACAGTGAAATTTCTGACAGACTCAAGCAATGCGCAGACCAGAGTGCAGCCCTTGATAATATGATGGATGAGACACATAAGATGATTATAGGGCTCAAGAAGCGTAATGAGGAAGAATGAATATTATGAATTGGGAGATGAGATTTCTACACTGGCTTAAAGACCGGCACAGCCCACTTGCAGACAGACTTATGCGTACTGTTACGAGAATGGGTGATGCGGGCGGATTCTGGATTGCACTGTCTGCCGGATGTGTCAAGTCTGACAAGTACAGGAAGAGCGGGCTTTCTATGGCAATAGCCCTGTTATTTTCGTTTATTTTCAGTAACACGATAATTAAGAATGCAGTGGACAGGGCAAGACCATTCTGGAAGGATAAGAGCTTTAATGTTAAGATTCGTGAACCGAGGGATTATTCATTCCCTTCAGGGCATACATCGGCATCGATAGGTTCAGCAGTCGCATTATTCCTTAACAGGAAGAAGGAAGGAACTGCGGCGCTGGTGCTTGCAGCACAGATTGCATTTTCAAGACTGTATCTGCTTGTTCATTATCCTACAGATGTAATTGCGGGGATAATTCTGGGTATAGCATACGGATACAGCGGTAACTATATAGCGGAACGTATAATGAAGAGGCTTGATAAGAGAAAGAAGCAGGCCAGGGATTTGTTTTGAAAGGGGATATTTTTAATGAATCGAGAGTATGCAGATGAGATAAGCACTGCTATCGGGGAACTCAAGAAGGACGGAAGGTATAGAGAGCTTAATAACTATATACAGCACGGTACGGTGTCGGTATTCAAGCACTGCCGCAATGTTGCATATGTAAGCCTCCTTATTGCAGACCGGCTTCACATCAGGGTTGATCGTAAGGCACTTGTTAAGGGTGCACTTTTACATGATTATTTCCTGTATGACTGGCACGAGAAGAACAAGAATCACAGACTGCATGGATTCTATCATCCAAGACATGCACTGCGTAATGCAATGCAGGACTATAATATATCAGATAAGGAAGCGGATATTATACTTAAGCATATGTTCCCGCTTACAATAATTCCGCCTAATAACAGGGAAGCGTGGATTGTATGTATGGCAGATAAGATTTGTGCGACATACGAGACGGCAGGTAATTTCAGACTTCACGCTAAGCCTGTAGGCTGACCCGTCATAATTACACATTACACCATGTTAAAATCTTGACAAACGGTGCTATAATATAGTCAAAATAAAAAGAGATGTAATATTACACCTCGGATTGGAGCAGACTATGTTATTTGCAAAGAAGACGCCTGAGGAAAAGATGGAAAAGATGATTAAGAGGAATGACTGGGGAGAACTTTCACAGTATGTATTCGATACCAAGGAGAACAAGCTTGCACTTGCCAAGGCACTTGCCAAGTCGGATTCGCAACAGTCAATTGACCTGCTTTTAAGACTGGCTGATGATAAGGATGAAGATGTTGTTTTTGCAACATGTGAGACACTCAGACAGGTAGGAGATGACCATGATACGGCAGATCTGCTTACTATACTTCAGAAGCTCCCACAGTCAGAGACTAAGCTGCGTGATGAGATTAGCAGAACAGTTGCAGAACTGCACAAGAGAATGTAAAAACTTTTTTAAAAAACTTTTTTGAAAAAGTTAAAAAAGCGCTTGACAAATGCTCTTATATGGTTATATAATAGCAAAGCAAGTTCGCGATAGGACAGCTGCAGACGGGGTCTTAGCTCAGCTGGGAGAGCATCTGCCTTACAAGCAGAGGGTCACAGGTTCGAGCCCTGTAGGCCCCACTACAACGAATCCTTAAGCAACTTAATTACATATGGCGAGATAGCTCAGTTGGCTAGAGCATACGGTTCATACCCGTAGTGTCGAGGGTTCAAATCCCCCTCTCGCTACTAACGGAAGCATTTGAAGAAGAATCTTCAGATGCTTTTTTTAATCAGAAAAATGGACATCATGCCCTTGACAACAGCCCTGAAAACGTATAGCATAAACTCTATATGGATTGTTTTTGGAGGAAATTTATGCGCGTTGGAATGGGATACGATGTCCATAAGCTCGTTGAAGGACGTAAGCTTATAATGGGCGGAGTTGAGATACCATATGAAAAGGGACTTTTGGGGCATTCAGATGCAGATGTTATTCTGCACGCAATTATGGATGCGCTTCTTGGTGCGGCGGCACTCGGAGATATAGGTAAGCATTTTCCGGATACGGCAGCTGAATATGAGGGAGCGTCAAGTATTGAACTCCTTAAGGTTGTCGGAAAGATGCTTGCGGATAAGAACTATATAATAGAGAATATTGACGGAACAATAATTGCACAGAGACCAAAGATGCGCCCTTATATTGACCGGATGAGAGAGAATGTTGCCGGCGCACTCGGCATAGATACCGACAGAGTTAATATTAAGGCAACAACGGAAGAAGGTCTGGGATTTACAGGAAATGGTGAAGGAATAAGCGCACAGGCTGTTGCAAGTATTAATTCTGTAGCTAACTATATGTATGAGAATTCCTATGTAACAGGTTCGGATGGCGGATGTGCAGGATGTCAGGGCTGTACAAGACGATAAGAGAAAGCTATGTAATATGATATGGAATGCACATAAATGAGCATAATGCACATAAATGAGCAATGCACATAAGTGAGCATAATGCATATCATATTAATGCAATAATCAGGAGCGGAATGTAGACATGGGAATGATAACATTTATAAAACAGGAAATGGCAGTAATTAAGGACCGTGATCCTGCCATAAGGACGTCAGCGGAAGTTTTTCTGTATCCGAGCTTTAAAGCAATAATAAAGTATAAGACAGCTCATAAGCTTTATCTTAAGAAGCATTACTTCCTTGCAAGGTGGATATCACAGAGGTGTGCAAGAAAGACCGGAATAGAGATTCATCCGGGTGCACGGATTGGGGAAGGCCTTTTTATCGATCATGGACATGGAGTCGTAATAGGAGAGACAGCCATTCTTGGCAATAATGTTACACTTTATCAGGGAGTGACACTTGGAGGCACGGGTAAGGAAAAAGGCAAGAGACATCCGACGCTCGGTGATAATGTAATGGTAGGAGCAGGTGCCAAGATACTGGGTTCGGTAACAATAGGCAACAATGTTAAGATTGGTGCAGGCTCGGTTGTACTTAAGGATGTTCCTGATAATTCTACTGTTGTCGGAGTGCCGGGAAGAGTTGTAATACAGAATGATGTAAGGGTTAATGACCTTGACCAGATACATCTTCCTGACCCTGTAATGAATGATATAGAGTCACTTAAGGCGGCGAATGTAAGACTTCAGAGAGAGATAAATGAATTGCGCAGAGATGCGCACAAGAATGCGCAGAGTGGAGGAGAAGACTAAAATGAAAATATATAACACACTTACGGCGAAAAAGGAAGAATTTGTGCCACTTGAAGAAGGCAGGGTGAAGATGTATGTGTGCGGGCCTACAGTATACAATCTTATCCATATCGGCAATGCACGCCCAATGATAGTTTTTGATACTGTAAGAAGATATCTTGAGTATAAGGGATATGAAGTTAATTATGTATCTAACTTTACTGATGTTGATGATAAGATTATTAAGGCTGCCAATGAAGAAGGTGTTACAGCTGATGTGATATCAACAAGATATATCGCAGAATGTAAGAAGGATATGGCAGGAATGAATGTTAAGCCTGCAACAAAGCATCCCCTTGCAACAGAAGAGATAGACGGAATGATTGAACTTATACAGACCCTTATTGATAAAGGATATGCATACAATGTCAATGGTACTGTATATTACAGAACAAGAAAGTTCAAGGGCTACGGCAAACTTTCCAAGAAGAATATTGATGACCTCGAGGCAGGACACAGGGATATTAAGGTCGCAGGCGGAGAAGAAAAGGAAGATCCGCTTGATTTTGTACTCTGGAAGCCTAAGAAGGAAGGAGAACCTTACTGGAAATCACCATGGAGTGAAGGACGTCCGGGATGGCATACAGAGTGTTCTGTAATGGCCAAGAAGTATCTTGGAGAGAGCATAGATATACATGCAGGCGGAGAGGATCTTATATTTCCTCATCATGAGAATGAGATAGCACAGAGCGAAGCAGCTAATGGTGTGCAATTCTCAAAATACTGGATGCATAATGCATTCCTCAAGATTAATAATGTAAAGATGTCAAAGTCACTTGGCAATTTCTTTACGGTAAGAGATATAGCAGCTAAGTATGATCTTCAGGTACTCAGATTCTTTATGCTTAGTGCCCATTACCGCAATCCGCTTAATTTCAGCGAGGAGCTTATGGAGTCAGCAAAGAACAGTCTTGAGAGAATTACAACTGCAGCCGGCAATCTTAACCATATGATAGAGAATGCACAGGACGGGGAAGTCTCAGAAGAAGAAAAGAATATTCTTGCGCAGCTTGATGGCATGATTAAGCAGTTTGAAAATGCAATGGATGATGATTTTAATACAGCTGATGCAATAACGGCAATATTTGATATGGTTAAGCTTGCCAATACGTCGTGCAAGTCATCAGACTCAAAGAAGTTCTTACAGGAGGTCCTTGATAAGATAGCCGGAACATGCGGGATACTCGGACTTGAAGTTGTAAGTGAGAAGGAGCTTCTGGATGAAGATATAGACAATCTTATTCAGGAGAGACAGCAGGCAAGAAAAGACAGGAATTTTGCAAGAGCTGATGAGATAAGGCAGCTTCTTCTTGACAAAGGCATTGTGCTTGAGGATACAAGAGAAGGCGTGAGATGGAAGAGAAGCTGATTGTGGAAGATAATAAGGATTTCATTGGAATAATAAGGCAGGTGCTCGATGTAAAGCAGGTTGATGTCATGTCATATTCGCCGCTTACACTTGCGTATATAGGTGATGACGCATATGACCTTGTTATAAGGACATATCTGCTTGGCAAAGGCAACATGCCTGTTAATAAGCTTAACAGAATGGCTGACGGACTGGTAAGGGCCAAAGCACAGTCAGATATGATGGACGTTATAGAGCCTATGCTCGATGAGGAGGAACATGCGGTGTATAAGCGCGGACGCAATGCCAAGTCTTATACAAAGGCAAAGAATGCTACTGTTGCAGATTACAGACGCGCAACCGGTTTTGAAGCACTTATGGGATATCTGTACCTGCAGGGAAGGTATGTGCGAATGGTCGAACTTATCAGGGCAGGTATTATTGAAAGGTTGGATGCAGATGAGATATGAAGAACTTACAATAGAAGGACGTAATGCCGTCACGGAAGCATTGCGTTCGGGAAGACCGGTTGATAAGCTGTTTGTGCTTGACGGATGCCAGGATGGCCCTGTAAGGACAATAATACGTGAAGCTAAGAAGCATGATACAATAATTAATTTTGTATCTAAAGAGCGTCTTGATTCAATGTCTGAGACAGGTAAACATCAGGGTGTTATTGCATATGCCGCAGCTTATGAATATGCTGAGGTGCAGGATATTCTTGATGCAGCCGGGGAAAAAGGCGAACCGCCGTTTATATTTATTCTTGACGGAATAGAAGACCCGCATAATCTTGGGGCTATAATAAGAACAGCTAACCTTGCGGGAGCACATGGTGTGATTATTCCTAAGAGGAGAGCTGTAGGTCTTACTGCTACGGTCGCAAAGACAAGTGCAGGGGCAATCAATTATACTCCCGTAGCCAAGGTTACCAATATAGCACAGACAATTGAGGAACTCAAGAAAGAGGGAATGTGGTTTGTGTGCGCGGCTATGGATGGAGAGGTTATGTATAATCTTGATCTCAAAGGTCCTATAGGCCTTGTAATAGGTGCAGAGGGTGAAGGTGTGAGCCGTCTTGTCCGTGAAAAGTGTGATTTTACGGCCTCAATTCCTATGAAGGGCAATATAGACTCACTCAACGCTTCTGTTGCTGCGGGAGTACTTGCTTATGAGATAGTAAGACAGAGAATGTTATAAATGTTATTTGTACAAGGGGGAATTTTGACTGGTAAGCTTAGTGATGAAGCACTTATACAGATGTACAGGGATGGCAGCAGGGATAGCATAGATGAGCTGTTTGAGCGTTACAAAGGCTGCGTAAGGCGCAAGGCACATGCAATGTATATAGCCGGAGGCGATGAAGAGGATCTGATTCAGGAAGGCATGATAGGTCTTTATAAGGCAGTGCAGGATTATGACGCAGGCAGGGAGGCTTCATTTGCAACATTTGCAAGTATGTGCATAAACAGGAATATGTGCACTGCAGTAGCAAAATCCAACCGCAAGAAGTATCAGCTCCTTAATGAGTCGATTTCTCTTGATATGCCGGTAGCGGTTGATGAGGAGGCATATGATGAACCGCAGACTCATCTTATAGATGTGGTTGTAGCGTCTTCGGCTCAGGACCCTGAGAATATGTACATTGACAAGGAGCGCGTTGATGTAATATATGAAGCAATAAGGACCTGCCTCAGTGAATATGAGAAACAGGTCCTTGATCTTTATATTGACGGTAATGATTATGTTGCGATTGCACGGCTGCTTAATAAACAGCCCAAATCAGTAGATAATGCGCTTCAGCGCATACGCTCCAAAATAAGAAAAAGCTGCTGAGGGGAGTCGGACCCCCGACCTCTTCATTACCAATGAAGTGCTCTACCACTGAGCTACGGCAGCATGTGATGTATGTGTTATATTCAAACCAACTATTAAAGTATATTACAACAGATAATATATTGTCAATATGTTTTATTGTGCATGTCAGTGTGGGTGCAGCCGGATATCATTTGAAAGGTTGTAAGTTCAACGGATTTCTGTTAAAATATAATAGATTGGTGATATGAATAGATTTGGCATCGGTGATGCCGGAACGGAGAGGAAAATGAAAAAGAAAAACAGTAGTAAAGGAACAGGTATCAGGAACATCAGGACGTCTATACGAGTAAAACTTGTGGCATATTTCCTGCTTGTTATACTTATATCGATGATTCTTAGTGCTGTACTTGTAGACAATCGTGTAACGGCAATACTTGACGATAACATGAAGCTTACAAGCCGGCAGACGCTTGATGAGGCACTTGACGGATTTCAGACATACCTGAATACGATCAGTATTCCTGTCGATCTGCTTACCCGTAAACAGGAAGTAAAACATCTTGAGGATCAGGGTGATTTTGACACAAATGTCAGTGCAATTCAGGATTCACTTGTTGCGTCACTGAAGGTTACTGAGAATCCGGTAAGAGCGTATTATTCAACAAAATCAGGATATCTGCTTAATGCTTACCTCTGGAATGATCCGGGAACGGGCAAGGTTAAGCAGACTAAGGAAATCAAGACAGGTGTTAACAATACTTCTAAGGACTGGTATACAAAGTGTATCGGAAGCAAAAAGAGAGCTAATATATATGCTACGTTTACAGAGCCTTATACAGATACACAGTCACAGACTGACAGACCTGCAGGCTCTAAGATTATGACTGTATCACAGGAGATTAAGATTAATGATGAAGTGGTCGGTGTAGTCGGCATGGATATTGACTTCAGTACCGTTGAAGAGTATGTGAAGAATATCAGTCTTATGAATACAGGTTATGTTCTCCTCGTAGATGGCAGCGGCAATATAATTGTTGATAATGATGCCAACGATGCAGTTCAGGGCAGTGTTTCAAATCTTAAATGCTGGTCAGAAGCATCAGATGATAATGAGGCTGTAAGCTATGAAGAAAAGATTAATGGTAAGAACTATTATGTAACAGTTCTTCAGGATGAGATTACGGGATGGAAGCTTGTAGGGCTTATACAGAGCCGTGTTGAGAACGCATCAAGCCAGAAAGCACTTCTTAATACAGTTATAATAGCAGCTGTTGTAGGTGCACTCATCGGAACAGCAATTGCAATATTCGTGGCATTCTCAATTGCCAAGGCTATTAAGAAGATTCAGGGTGCTACAGAGAAGATTTCAAAGGGTGACCTTACTGTACATATGGATGTGACACGTAATGATGAACTCGGAGAGCTTCAGGGTAACTTTAATGATATGGTAGAGGCGGTGTCTGCACTGATTCATGAAGTTAATGATAAGTTCACGGTCGTACTTGGAGTAGCAGAGAATATTTCCGGAATTTCAAGCAATACAAAGGAGACAACTAGCCAGGTGTCACTGGCAATACAGAGTGTTGCCCAGGGAGCTACGGAACAGGCTCAGAGTACACAGGATGCCAACAGTGAAGTGGATAAGCTTGCTGCAAGTCTTGAAGAGACTAAGGCTTATGTTGAGAATATCAACCAAGAGTCAGAAGAGGCTGACAAGCTTAGTGCACAGGGCATGGATGTTGTTAAGGAGCTTGTTGAAAAGTCAGACAAGACTGTAGAGAATGCCAAGGCATCAAGCCAGATTATAAATGAGATGCTTCAGAGCATAGAGAAGGTTAACTACATATCTGATGCGATTGCCGATATAACAGAGCAGACGAATCTTCTTTCACTTAATGCTTCCATCGAGGCAGCAAGAGCCGGAGAGGCTGGCAAGGGCTTTGCAGTTGTTGCAGACGAGATTCGTAAGCTTGCAGAACAGTCAAGAACATCAACTGATGAGATTAAGGCTATCATAGCTGAGATTGCAACTAAGTCAGGTGAGGTTAATGATACACTTGAAGAGAGTAATAAGCTTCAGGCAGAGCAGAGTAAGACAATTGATTCGACGCTTCAGCTCTTTAATAAGATTTCGGAATCACTCGGTAAGCTTATTAAAGGACTTTCTAAGATTGGTGAACTCAACGACAACATGGCAGATAACAAGACTACTGTTGTTAACAGCATGGAGAATATAGCTAATGTGTCAGAGCAGTCAGCTGCGGCTGCAGAGGAAGTAACTGCATCGGCAGACCAGGTTAACACAACTATGGAAGATGTTGCAAGTGCTGCAGAGAAGCTTAATAACATTGCAGTGGAACTTAAGGCTTCAATTAACAAATTTACATTATAAGAGGTCACTTTAGAATGGCATTTGAGGATAGAACCGTTACAGACAGAATTGCCGGGAGAGTGCTTCCGTTATACGGGTGGCAGCACACACACATTGCAAAGATGATAATGGTCTCTGAGAATGCATCATATGCAATTATTAACAGAATGACGGGAAGTACGGACGCAGTACTTAGAATAAGCAGGCCGGGGTATCATACCCTGGCTGAGCTTGTTTCTGAGGTAAGATGGATAGATGCACTTGACGGATACGGACATGGGATAAATCCTGCAAAAGTCCTGCCGTCACTTGATAGAAGCTGCATCCGGAGCATCATTGGTGATGATGGAGTTGAATATTACTGCATTATGTTTGAATATATTAATGGTGTATGTCTTGAAGAATGCATCAATGAAAAGATATTGGAATGCTTTAAAACACTCGGACATATGACAGCGTGGATGCATATGCAGTCTGCATCCTGGAAAGATATAGTATCCATTCACAGAATGCATTTTAACTACGAAAATATAATAGGAGAACAAGCTGACTGGGGAAGGTGGCAGGATAGAAAGGATATAGACAGGTGTTCGGCATACGTAATGTCAGAAGCGTCTGATATAATAAAGCTGAGACTGTCGGAATATGGCATAAATAATGCAAATTACGGACTTATCCATGCAGATATGCGGCTTGCCAACATTATTATTGCAAATGACGATAATTCAATGAGAGTAATCGATTTTGATGACTGTGGGTTTGGATGGTTTGTAAGTGATTTTGCGTCATCAGTAAGCTTTATGGAAGAGAGGGCAATCGTGCCGTACCTCAAAGATGCATGGCTTAACGGATATAGCGCGGTGAGGACACTATCTGACAGGGACATAGGGATGATAGATACATTCGTAATGATGAGAAGGCTCCAGCTTACTGCGTGGATGGCGGGACATCCCGAATCTTCGCCTGTGAAGCTGTATAAAGCAAACTGGATAAAGAATACGAAGACGCTTGCGCACAAATATCTTTCGGAAGAATAAGGGTAAATATATTTATATATTTGCTCTTTTTTTTATGATTGTTTTATATTATAATTAATAAGTAATAGACTAATATTGTACGGAGGTTAATATACGATGAGAATAGGAATTCGTGCGCATGATGTTGCATATGCACCGCTCGCAGAGCTTATACCTAATATACATAATCAGGGCTTTCACTGTATGCATATAGCGCTTAATAAATCAATAAAAGAATTCAACCCGGCACTTGAGACAATGACACCGGGGCTTGCATGTTATATCAGGGAATTATGCCGCAAGAACGATGTTGATGTTGCTGTGCTTGGATGCTACAAGAACCTTTGCAATCCTGACAGCGTACAGCATGCGGCAATTGTTGAGCAGTATAAGACACATATACGCTTTGCAAGTGTGCTTGGATGCGGTGTCGTGGGAACGGAGACAGGTGCGGTTAATACAGAGTATAAGTATGAACCTGCTAACCATTCAGAAGAGGCACTTGAGCTTTTTATACAGAACGTAAGACCGATTGTTGAATATGCGGAGAAGATGGGAGTTATATTTGCTATTGAACCTGTTTACAAGCATATTGTATATAACGTGGAGCGTGCAAGAAAGGTGCTTGATGCAATCAATTCGCCTAACCTGCAGATAATATTTGATCCTGTCAATCTGCTCAGTATTGATAATTATAAGCAGCAGGATGAGATTATAGAGCAGGCATTTGACCTGCTTGGACCTGACATTGCTGTTGTGCATGCCAAGGATTATGTTATAGAGAATGGAGAACTTAAGTCTATAGCAGCAGGTACAGGCGGGATGAACTATCCTCTTCTCCTTAAGAAGATTAAGGAACATAAGCCATATGTACATGTTACGCTTGAGAACACAGTTCCATCTAATGCAGTGGCAACAAGAGAATTTATGGAAAAGTTATATGCAGAGGTTTAATGGCTGCATACAGACTTAAGGTACCCGGATATCAGGTAAGAAATGGAGATTGTAATGAAAAAGTTAGAAGAATATGTAAGAAGTATACCGGATTTTCCTGAAAAAGGAATTATATTCCGTGATGTAACAAGTGTTATTCAGGATGCGGACGGACTGCATCTGGCAATAGATGGAATACAGAATATTCTTGATGGTGTTGATTTTGATGTTGTAGTAGGTCCGGAATCAAGAGGATTTATATTCGGAGTTCCTGTTGCATATAATATGCACAAGGCATTTGTTCCGGTGCGTAAGAAGGGAAAGCTTCCGTGTGAGACCGTTTCACAGGAATATGCACTTGAGTATGGTACGGCAACAATAGAGATGCATAAGGATTCAATCAGACCGGGACAGAAGGTAGTAATTATTGATGATCTTATTGCAACAGGCGGAACAACTGAAGCTATCATAAAGCTTGTAGAACAACTTGGTGGAAAGATTGTTAAAATTGCATTCCTTATGGAGCTGGAAGGCCTTAAGGGAAGAGATAAGCTTGCAGGATATTCAATGGATTCCGTAATTAAATATCCGGGCAAATAGAGTACTTTTATATATTGCGGAGATTACGTGTATGGAAAAAATATGTAAGTTTTTTGAAAACCTTGATGAGTTTGTATATGTTGCTGATATAGACACATATGAGATAGTGTATATGAACAGAAAAACACTTGATGAATATGGATACAGCTCATTGGATGAAGTTAAAGGGAAAAAATGTTATGAAGTGTTGCAAAAAAGCGCAACGCCATGCACAATATGCAATAATGCCATGCTTGAAGAAGGCAGATTCAAGGAATGGAGATATTTTAATCCGCTGCTGAACAAGCATCTGCTGCTTAAGGATACAATGATGCAGGATAATGGCAGAAGATACAGAATAGAGCTGGCATTGGATGCTACAACAGAAGAAGTGAAGAACGGAATGATTCGTGAATATCAGAATCTTGAGGAGATTGTGAACGAAGGGCTGAGACTTGCGCTTCGAGCACCTATGCCGGATGATTCGATTAATGTTCTTCTGGAATACATAGGCAAAGAGCTTGATTGTGAGAGAATATATATATTTGAAAAGGATGACAGGGGATACGATAATAATACATACGAGTGGTGTACAAGCGGAGTAGAACCACAGATACAGAACCTGAAGAATCTGTCACCGGATGTCTGTGAGAGCTGGTACCACAATTTCAGCCATGATAAGAATATAATGATAGAGTATCTGGAGGATATTAAGGACAGCAACAGGATGCTTTACAATGTGCTTGCACCGCAGAATATTCATTCGCTGGCGGTAGTACCGCTGTATGACGATGGAAAGATAATCGGCTTCTACGGTGTTGACAATCCACCGGCCAGATCACTTGAGTATTCGACCAATATGCTCAAGATAATGGGGCATTTTATAGTATCTGCACTGAAGCGCCGTGATCTGGTAAAAGAACTTGAGACGATGGGAATGACAGACCAGCTGACCAAGCTTGGCAACAGATTTGCAATGGACAGATATATATCTGAGATAAGACCTGAGAGCAGTATAGGTGCGGTATATTGTGATATAACAGGCCTCAAGAGAGTTAATGACAGTCAGGGACATATTGCCGGAGATAACCTCATAATAAGGGCCTCACAGTGTCTTGCAAGGACATTTGACGGATATGGTGTGTTCAGAATAGGCGGTGACGAGCTTCTTGCATTGTGTCCCGGAATCAGCGAACATGATATGACGGCTCTTGTAGAAAAACTCCGTACTGACATGCCGGATTATAATGTAATTATGGCAATTGGCGCAATATGGCGCAGCAGCAACAAAGAGAGCATGGACAGGCTGTTGTCAGAGTCTGAAAAACTAATGTATGAAGATAAAGCGAGATATTATGCGAATGCAAATATTGACCGCAGACGTTAAGGAGGAATATGCCGGCAGTAAAGGCATTACATGTATTGGCTGATGGCCGGTATGTGCACATTCGCGGCAGAGATTAATAAATGGCATATGTGTTGCAAAAAAGCATGGTTTAGTATATAATAATTATATCCGGTCTGCAATGAATATATGTGGGATACAGACCAAAATACAATAGAAGGGTGCTAGTTATAATGGACGTGATTGTTAAGTATATTGATGAGCTGCTTGAGAGAAGTACTCCTGAAGCTCCAATGTGGAACATCGAGAAGATTAAGCAGGGGTTGAAGTCAAACTGGAATTATATCGACGGATGCATGATTAAGGCAGTTCTTGAGATGTATTCTATATCTAAGGACAAGAAGTATCTTGATTTTGCAGATGCATTTATTGATTATCGTGTACATGATGATGGAACAATTGAAGGATATGATATTAATGAGAAGAATATAGATAATGTTAATGCAGGCAAGACATTATTTGAACTGTATGATGTTGTAGGTAAGGAGAAGTACCGTAAGGCAATCGACCTCATTTACAATCAGATTTCAATCATGCCAAGAACGAAGAACGGAAGCTTCTGGCATAAGGATATATACCCTGAACAGGTATGGCTTGACGGACTTTACATGGGTATGCCATTCTATATGGAATATGAGACAAGATATAATAATAAGAAGAATTATCCTGATATTTTCCAGCAGTTCAGATTCGTTATAGAGAATATGCGTAACCCTCTTAATGGATTATATTTCCACGCAATAGACACATCTAAGAAGATGTTCTGGTGCGATAAGGTTACAGGACTTTCACAGCTTAGCTGGCTCAGGGCTATCGGATGGTTCTCAATGGCACTTCTTGACACTATTGATAAGTGTGACCAGACAGATGAGAAGTACGCTGATGATATCAAGCTTATGAGAGATGCATTCGTTGATCTCATTGATTCAATGCTTAAGTATCAGGATGAGAGCGGAATGTGGTATCAGATAGTTAACTTTGGCGGAATGGATGGTAACTATCTTGAAACAAGCGGAAGCTCAATTATGGCATATGCAATTCTCAAGGGTGTACGATTCGGATATCTTCCTGAAAGCTACAGACAGTATGCTGAAAAAGCTATTGATGGAATCTGTGACAAGTACCTTACAACTAAGGATGGCGAGATGCATCTTGGTGGTATCTGCCTTGTAGGTGGACTTGGCGGCAAGACAAGACGTCATGGTACATATGATTATTACATGTCAGAGCCTGTTGTTGAGGATGATGCTAAGGGAGTTGGACCATTCCTTCTTGCATATACAGAGCTTTTAAGATATAAGAAGATGGATTAATCATTTATCAGAATACTATAGGGCTGTGTATCACAGCCCTTATTTTATAAGGAGGCCTGAATATGAAGCCATATACAACACTTGAAGAAGCATTAGCTTCAAGAAAGCCGGGGAAAAGGGGATATACACTTCTTGATGGGGAGAACGGATGTACCAATGGATGCCGATGCGGCGTATCAGTATATGATAATACGGAATTTCCTCCCGATTATGGCGCACATGAGGATCAGGAAGGGTTTTATGTGCTTGAAGGGGAAGGAACCGCAAGACTTGGAGACCTTGAAATTGATATTAAGCCCGGAGATGCATTTGTTGCACTTGCCGGAGTAAAGCACACCATAAAGTGTAAAATGGCTGACAGACCGGTTAAAGTATTATGGTTCCATTCTGCGGTATAATTGTTGTTAGCGAAATTTGGAGGTAATTGTATTATTATGAATTCACTTAGGGCACAGGATATATTAAAGCATATTACAGGGGATGAAGATTACGGTGTGGCAATGATGCAGAAGCTCCCGCTTGACGAGGCAATTGCTGTTGAAGGTGACCTCCTTAATGCATGCATTAAGGAAGCTGACGAAAAGAAGAATGCAAATGATGCTGCTTTTTTCGGGGATATGCAGGGAGCATTCAGGCCTATAATAATCGATAAGATTCGCAATGAATCACACCTCTGGGTAATATACAGTGATGTTAACGGATATCCGTATGATGTTGACGGAGATATGCTTGTTGTATATGATTACAATAAGTCAAAGGAGATTACAGACAGACTTAATGCACAGGGATATCTTGCAGTGCTTTCGCTTGCAACACCTGAACAGTTTGCTAATGAAGTAGCTCATATGTATCGTAACGGATATAAGAATGTAAGATTTGTCGGTGGCAATGAGACACCTTTCATTGTATCAAGGGAAGAACTCTACCCGTATGATAAGTTCATGAAGGAAGATTATGTAACTAATCCGGCACTTTCACAGGCTATGATTGCGCTGTTCCAGGAGACAAGAAAGACATCTAAGGTAGAAGCGGGTGCCCCTGAGGAGGCATTTACAAGGATGCTTAAAAAGCGTGAAGAGGAATTCGTGACAGCTCTCAAGAATGCTGAGTTTATGGTGCCATGTGTTAAGACTGAGAATGGAGAAGAGATAGAGATATCATTCCAGTATCTTGATGTTACAGAACAGATAGGAAGCGATAACGGAGAGAAGGTAATAGCAATTCCGGTATTTACAGATGGATTTGAGATGAATAAGTGCTATCCCGGCAAGACAGAAGATATGCTCTGCACATTTGATGAGCTTGTTGCAACTGTCGTTGAACTCGGAGCGTCAGGAATTATAATCAATGCACTTGGAATAAGCCATTATATGAGTGTAAAGACACTTGAGGCATTGTAGAGAGACATTGCAGAATCATAGCCGGCTTATTTATCCGGCATATAATAAAATAGCAGCCCGCACCGGTTAAAATAAGATGCGGACTGCTATTTTGTTATGTTCTGATATGAATTACATGTTCTTTCCGGCTTTATCAGTATCAATCATAGCCTGGATAAACTTCTCTTTGGAAGGTGTTCCCGGGACGTATGTCCATTCAACTACACTTGCAGCCTTGTCAGCAATCTTTGTAAGGTCGTCATGTGTAATCTCAAGCTCGTCAAGTGTTACAGGGAGACCGACACTCTTGTTGAACTTCATAATGCGGTCACGTTCTTCAAGCTGGCCGTCGTATGTAAGAAGACAGAGAACGCCAAAAGCCACAATCTCACCATGAAGGTGCCGCTCACACTGTGGCAGTGTTGAAGCTCCGTAATATACGCAGTGTGCGAGAGAGCTGTTATAGTAATAATTATCTGCCGGGTCAGGCTGATTCTCATGTGTTGCAAAGTTAGAAACAATTCCTGTCGATATTATTATATCAAGAGCTACCTGCTCAAGAGCAAAGTCAGGTTTGTTGCTGCGGCATGCTTCAAGAGCCTTTGCACCATATTCAATAAGCGGAGTTGTGCAGATCTTTGCAATGCACTGTCCCATAAGCGGGGTGTGGTACATGAACTTGTCACGGCCTGCATAAAGCACTTCACATTCTTTGGACAATGCATCACCGATTCCTGCCCACAGGAGCTTCTCAGGTGAGTCTGCAATTATCTTTGTGTTTATGAATGTATGATATGAAGGTCCGTGCATGTAGTAATATTCCTTGAATGAACCGTCAGGATTATACATAACTGTTATTGCCGTGCATGCTGCACAATTAGATGCAAGCGTAGGAAATGTAAAGAACGGCTTGTCAAGCATATCAGCAAGTGTCTTGACTGTATCACATGCGCGTCCGCCTCCTACACCAAAAAGCATATCGGCTCCTGTAACGAGCGGATTGTTCTTAAGCATTTCAACATTCTCATAACTGGAGTCACCACCATACCATATATAATCAAGAATCTCAACATCTGAATCCTTAATTGCTGCTTCAAGCTCAGGCTTAGCCTTGGACATTGCAGTCTTACCACCGATAACAACGGCTCTGGTGCCAAACTTTCTTGTCACGTAAGGAATCTCTTTGTAACAATTCTCCCCGACACTGTAGCTTGGTAAAAATACGCTGTAACCTAACATTAAATCGCTTCCTCTCAATAAAATTACAACAATTGTAGCACTATGCTTTTATGAATACAACACTTTACCGGACATTAATCTGCTCTATAGTTGTAATCTTACCGATAGTCGGAACACGGTAAAGAGTTACGTTATCATTGAAATACTGGAAAAATGTATATTGTGATGTGCATGATATATTGTTGAAATCACCCTGTGCGATAAGTTCTTTCTGGGAACCGTCAACATTCATCCTGTAGATACCGTGGACATCATCACCCTCAATCATTGCAAATACCTTTGTGCCGTATACATTATAATGTACACATCTGCCGTCAATCAGTTTTTCTTTTATGCGGTTGGCTGTGTTGTAGCGCATAAGTGCGTAGTTGTCGTTCATATCAATATAATATATATACTGGCCTTCCATATCGGCCATATAAGCATTGGCTTCGAGGACGGTTGATATTGAACCTGTGTTGACATCTAGAGAACATAGATTGTGGTTCTCGTCAATGTTGGCAAAGTATAATCTTCCGTTGTAATAACTTGAAGGTTCATAAGTTGTATTGGATACCTTTACATCCTCACTCCCGTCAATCTTGGCTCTGTATAATGTGAATGAAGGACTTTCTTTTGTATTATAATGCTGATAATAAATGTAGTTGCCACATAGGGCAGCTGTGCCTGACTGCTTCTCATACAGGCCTGCCGGATTGGAACCGTCAAGTTCACAACGGTATAAACCGAAGAGATATCCGTGAAGAATTGAAGCAGCGCGGTCAGGGCCTGAATTGTTGCGGACATAATAAATATGATTGCCGTCAACATTAATATAAGCCACATGGTCGTCACTCAGCTTGCGTGCATTGGTACAATCGGAATTCATGCGGTATAAAGCACCGTCATCGTAAGGATTGGAAAAGTATATATATCCGTTATATTCACAGAATAATCCGCCGTTATTAATGTTACCGGCAGTGTTACCGGCAAGATTCGGATCATTATATACGAACCTGTTGATATAAGAATATATGTATACACCGGCTGCAGCAAGTATAACAGCCAGAATTGACAGAACAATTATTTTGGCACGTCGTTCTTTCATGTTAATCCTCCATTCCTGCCCATCTTCTCAGGGCATAACAAGTCTATGCGCAGATGCGAAGCCTGTTATCATAATTATTGTTATTATAGCACTACATGTGCTATAATGACAATAATTATGATGTTAAGTAACGAGGAGATATAAGATGCTTGATTTGAATGAGATAAGAACAGAGATAGATGACGTAGACAGACAGCTTGCTGCATTATATGAGAAGCGGATTGCTCTTGCAACTAAGGTTGCAGAGTACAAGATAGAGACAGGCAAGAAAGTATTTGATGAAACAAGAGAGAAGCAGAAGCTTGATAAGGTTGCAGAGCTTGTATCCGATGAGAAGAATATACATGGCGTAAGAGAGCTGTTTTCACAGCTTATGTCTACAAGCAGAAAGATGCAGTACAAGCTTATAGAAGAACACGGGCTTACATTAAGAGAACCATATGAGACTATGGATGCGATAGACAAGAAGCATTGCACTGTTGTATATCAGGGAGTTCCCGGAGCATACAGCTACATTGCCATGAAGCGTTTCTTTGGGGAAGATGTCAATAACTTTAATGTTGAGACATTTGGTGATGCAATGGAAGCTGTCAAGGATGGAAGTGCTGATTATGCAGTACTTCCTATCGATAATTCGACTACCGGAATGGTTAATCAGGTATATGACCTGCTTGAGGAATATGACAATTACATAATAGGAGAACAGTTCGTTAAGGTTGAGCATTCACTTCTGGGGCTGCCGGCTGCAGCAATAAGTGATATTAAGACGGTATATTCACACCCGCAGGGGCTGATGCAGTGCCAGAAGTATCTTGATTCACACAGGGAATGGAATTCGATAAGCCAGCTTAATACGGCAGTGAGTGCGAAGATGGTTGTTGAGCAGAATGACATCTCCAAGGCAGCAATAGCCAGTGAAGAAGCAGCGAGAGTGTATGGTCTTAAAGTGCTTGAGTCAAAGATTAATGACAGTGACAGGAATACTACAAGATTTGTTATTGTATCCAATAAGAGAAGGTTTGTTAAGGGCGCAGGAAAGATGACAATATGCTTTGAGACGAATAACAAACCGGGTGCATTGTATAATCTGCTGAGCCATATCATATATAATGAACTGAACATGACCAAGATAGAGTCAAGACCTATTGAGGGAAGGGAATGGGAGTTCAGATTCTTTGTTGATTTTATGGGTAATATTGATGACACCAATGTTATAAATGCACTTCACGGAATACAGGAGGAAGCTAATAAGCTTAAGTTTCTGGGGAATTATTAATAGACAATACACCGGCGTGGGGAAGGAGCGTGTACAGGATGTCTGTAACAACATTTGCAGCAATAAGTATCGGGTCTTATGAAATTGAACTGAAGATATTCGAGATATCTCCCAAGACAGGAATACGTGAGATTGACCGTATATCACACGTTATTGAGCTTGGACGTGACACATATAACAAAGATAAGATAAGCTTTGAGATGGTGGATAAGCTGTGTGGTATTCTGTATGATTTCAGCTATATAATGAAAGGGTATAAGGTTAAGGCATACAGAGCTTGTGCAACAAGCGCCATAAGGGAGGCTGTGAATTCAAAGAATGTACTTGACCGTGTAAAGGTAAGAACGGGGCTTGATATTGAACTTCTGTCTAATTCAGAGCAAAGGTTTATAAGTTACAAAGCATTTTCAATGCAGGATGAGATAATTGAGCAGGCTATGAATGAATGTACACTGCTTGCGGATATAGGTTCGGGAAGTGCACAGATTACGCTTTTTAATAACGGCAAGCTAATAACAACACAGAATATAAGGCTCGGAGTGTTAAGAGTAAGAGAGCTGCTTGCACGTCTTGCACAGAATGCAGACAAGTACAGATGTATACTTGAGGAGTATATTGATAATGACCTGGAGACATTTACAAAGATATTTCTTGAAGGATATAAAGTAACTAATATTGTAGGTACGGGAGAGAACCTTTCGTATATCAAGCTTGCGGGAGAAGACAAAAAGTATGTAACAAAGAAGGAGTTTGCCGGTATATATGACCGGATAATCGGCAAGAGCGAGGATGAGATAGCACAGCAGCTGGATATACCGCAGACACATGCAAGCCTGGTTACACCGGGACTTATGCTTTTTGCAAGACTTTTTGCATTCACTGATGCAAAGAGGCTGTGGATGCCGGATGTAAAGCTTGGAGATGGTCTTGCGGTTGATTATGCACAGAAGAGCAGGCTGATTAAGCTTAAGCATAATTTTAATGATGATATTCTGTCGGCAACAAGACAGATTGCAGAGCGTTATCAGTGCAATGTTCCACATACCAGGTTTGTCGAGAAAGCAGCGCTTGGAATATTTGACGCAATGAAGAAGCTTCATGGCCTTGGTGAGCGCGAGAGGCTTATATTGCAGCTTGCAGCAATTATGCACGACAGCGGCAAGTTCGTAAGTCTTATGTATCCGTCAGAAGCCGGATATGATATAATTATGGCATCAGAGATTATAGGTATATCGCATGAAGAACGTGAGACAGTTGCCAAGATAATAAAATATAATACAAGGGATTTTGATTACAGGCAGATGAATCTGACACAGTCGAAGCTTACTGCAATGTTAAGACTTGCCAACGCACTTGACAGAAGCCACAAGCAGAAGATGAGTGACCTTAAGATATCACTTGAGGGAGACGAGCTTATAATTGCTACATCAACTTATGAGGATATAACTCTGGAATACGGATTGTTTAAGGAAAAGACAGAATTATTTGAGGAGATATATGGAGTAAGACCGGTATTAAGACAGCGCAAAAATACAAGATAACCAGGTGTGTTCATTAAGCGTCTGTGGAATTGGAGGAAGGATATGAATTATTCGGATTCAGGAAATTTTATTAACCGTGAACTAAGCTGGATGGAATTTAACTCAAGAGTACTGGCAGAAGCAAGAGATAAGAGTATTCCATTGTTTGAAAGGCTGAAGTTTTTAAGCATAACGTCATCCAATCTGGATGAATTTGTAATGATACGTGTTGCATCACTTAATGACATGGTTAATGCCGGCTATAACAAAAAAGATATAGCAGGTCTTACACCTAAGCAGCAGCTTGAGCTTATCAGCAGCAAAGAGCATGAATTTGTTAATCTGCAGTATTCAACACTTAACAGATCGCTTATTCCGCAGCTTGAAAAAAATAATCTTATTTTTGTAAAAAGCTATGAAGCGCTTGATGAAAAACAGAATGAATTTGTCGACCAGTACTTTATGAATGAAATATATCCGGTTCTCACGCCGATGGCAGTCGATTCATCAAGACCGTTTCCGCTTATAAGGAATAAGACACTGAATCTGGCTTCACTTATGCGCAAAAAGAACGGAGATAAGGAACTTGAATTTGCAACGGTCCAGGTACCGTCGGTGCTTCCGAGAATTGTAGAGATTCCTTCATCTGAAAAGAATAAGAGAATGGTTATTCTGCTTGAAGAGATTATTGAGAAGAATATCCAGAAGCTTTATCTTAACTATCATGTAATAGCAACGCATCCATACAGAATTATGCGTAATGCTGATTTTGAGATTGATGAGGAAGAGGTTGCAGATCTCTTGCAGGAGATTCAGAGACAGATTAAGAAAAGACAGTGGGGCGAGGCAATCAAGCTTGAAGTTCAGGATGACATGGATAAAAGGCTCATTAAGATCCTGAAGAAGAATCTTAATATTGCGGATGATAATATTTATTATATAAATGGTCCGCTTGATCTGACATTTCTTATGAAGGTATACGGACTTGACGGATTCGAGCATCTGAAACATCCGAAGTATACGCCGCAGCAGCTTCCGGAGCTTATGGATGACGCAGACATATTTGCAAGAATCAGAGAGCATGACATACTGCTTCACCATCCGTATGATTCGTTTGAGCATGTTGTTGATTTTGTGAGACAGGCAGCAAAGGATGATAAGGTACTGGCAATCAAGCAGACGCTGTATCGTGTCAGCGGTAATTCACCTATAATAGCATCACTTGCAGAGGCGGCGGAACGTGGCAAGCAGGTTACGGTCCTTGTAGAGCTTAAGGCTAGATTTGATGAAGAGAATAATATAATATGGGCAAAGAAGCTTGAAAAAGCAGGATGCCACGTAATATACGGACTTATGGGACTTAAGACACATTGCAAGATTACACTTGTTGTAAGGCGCGAAGAGGATGGTATACGCAGATATGTGCATCTTGGAACAGGCAACTACAATGATTCAACTGCCAAGCTGTATACGGACCTTGGTTTGCTTACGTGTGCCAACCAGATTGGTGAGGATGCGACCGCTGTATTCAATATGATTTCAGGATATTCCGAACCGATAAGATGGAATAAGCTTGCTCTTGCACCTCTGTGGCTGCGTGGAAGATTTATGAGGCTTATTGACAGAGAGATACAGAATGCAAAAGATGGCTCACAGGCGCACATAATGGCTAAGATGAATTCGCTTTGCGACAAAGAAATCATAGAGAAGCTGTATGAGGCGTCATGCGCCGGAGTTAAGATAGAGCTTATTGTCAGAGGTATATGCTGCCTCAAGCCTGGTATAAAGGGCTTAAGTGAGAATATAACAGTAAGGTCCATAGTGGGTAATTTTCTTGAGCATGCCAGAATATTCTACTTCGAGAATGGCGGTAACTGGGAAGTTTATATGGCAAGTGCAGACTGGATGCCGCGTAATCTGGACAAGAGAGTTGAGATTATGTTCCCGGTTGAGGATGAAGAGCTTAAGAAAAAGGTACTTCATGTTCTTGAGATACAGCTTGCCGATAATGAAAAAGCGCATATAATGCAGCCTGACGGTTCCTATGAAAAAATCGACAGAAGAGGCCGGAAGGAAGTTATTAACGCACAGGAGATATTCTGTGAAGAAGCAATCCGGAGAAACAGTGAGATTAGTAAGGGACGTAAGACAAGGACATTCAGACCGAGAATGGGGAAAGAATGATTAATAATTACATATATAGAACGCAGGAGGCTTAAAGAGTAATAATGAATATCATGGCAGATAACAGAAGCGGATTTGTATTATCTACACCTGAACAGGAGGGGATATCTACTGATTCAGTTAAGAGATTCCTTACAAGGCTTGAGAACAAACATATACCGTTACACTCATTTCTTCTTATGAGACACGGCAGGCTGGTAAGCGAAGTGTACTACGCACCATATGACCGTAATACGATGCATAGGATGTTCTCAATAACAAAAAGCTTTACATCTATAGCAATAGGCTGCCTGGTCCGTGAAGGAAAGATATCGCTGGATGATAAGATAACAGACTATTTTGCGGATAAGCTTCCAAAAAGCGGTGCACATCCGCTGCTTGCAATGACAACCATCAGGGATATGCTGAGAATGGCATCACCGTATGATAAGACTACATACAAACAGTTTGATATGGATGACTGGGTGAAGACATTTTTTATTGCACATCCTAATCATATACCGGGTACATGCTTCTCATATGATACGTCAGCATCGCATACGCTTGCGGCTCTTGTGGAAAAGCTGACGGGTATGACAATGCTTGATTATCTGAGGAGTATTTTCCTGGATGAGATAGGATTTTCTAAGGATGCATACGCTGTTAAGGACCCTGTGGGCAATACGCTCGGAGGTTCCGGACTTATGTGTACTCCGAGAGATCTTCTGGCTGTTATGAGCGTGGTTGCGTCAGGAGGCGTATATGACGGAAAGCAGCTGCTTCCGGGAGAATATCTTAAAGAGGCAACTTCAAAACAGATTTCAACAACTGCAAAGGCAGCAACATACGAGGAGAGCTTCGGATACGGATATCAGTTCTGGATGACAAGACACGGTGGCTATGCATGTTACGGAATGGGCGGTCAGTATGCGGTATATATTCCGGATAAGGACATAATATATGTGACAACTGCCGATACGCAGGCAGTCAAAGATGGAACGCAGGAGATATATGATGCGTTCTGGGATGAGATATATGATAATGCAGGTGACGGAGCGCTTGAGCCGCTTACGGATAACCGTCGCAAAGAGTATGAAACATTCTTTGCAGGAAGAAAGCTTGCATCTGTAAAAAATGAATGTACAGGTGATGAGGTAAATAAATATACAGGCGGAATGAAGAATATAAGCGGTCAGTATGCCGTTGATGATAACGACATACAGTTCAATGGATTCGATATAGAGTTCAGGGATGATTTTGGAATGCTCAGGCTTGATATTGCCGGAATGGATATAAGCCTGCCATTCGGTATGAACTATAATATTGAATGCGGAATACCTGATGATGGTAAGGAGTATACTGCTGCGTCATCTGCCGGATGGACAGGAAGGGATACACTTCTTATTAATGCACAGATTATTGATGAATGTGTAGGCAATATAATTATCCAGATAACATTCAGACATAATGATGCTGTTGTGATGATGCTCAAGCATGAGGAGAACAAGTTTAATGAATTCAGCGGCTTTTTCTGCGCACATAAGGCGTGATTGCAATATTATGCAGCATATGATGCAGATGCAGCAGATACACAGCATGTAGTTCCCTGAATTTACGGTAATTTTACATTACGTTTACGATAGCAGGATATTCCGGAATATGTGAATACTATATACTTATGCATAAATAATTATGCGAGGTGTACAATGGAAGATATCAGATGCTATCAGAACAGGGAGCTGTCATGGCTCAAATTTAACGAAAGAGTGCTTGAGGAAGCTGAGGATACAGACAATCCATTGTGTGAGAGGCTGGGCTTCCTGTCAATATTCCAGAGCAATCTGGATGAATTCTATATGGTGAGAGTAGGATCTCTTCATGATATGACACTTCTTAAGAATGAGGTGCGCGAGAATAAGACGCAGATGACGGCTAAGGAACAGATTAATGCTGTCCTGGATGAGACAAGACGTCTTACGGCAAAGAAGGATATGATATATGCTGACCTGATGGATATGGTACGCCGTGAAGGAATTACACTCGTAAGATATCAGGAGCTTACAGAGCAGGAGCAGGATTTCCTTGAAAGGTACTTTACACAGGAGATACTGCCGCTTCTTTCTACGATTGTAGTAGGTAAAAAGCAGCCATTTCCTTTCCTCGTCAATAAAGGATTGTATGCAATTGCGCTTCTTGGCACGAAGAATGACAAAGGCAAGATAGGAATAATTCCATGTAATTCGGGCGTCTTTGAGAGAATGATAGAGATACCGTCAAGACCGGACAGCTTTATGCTTACTGAGGAGTGTATACTGCATTTTCTTCCAAAGGTATTTGAAAAATATAAAATTCAGTCCAAGGCACTGATAAGAGTAACACGTAATGCTGATATAGACGCAGACAGCATATATGACGAGGATCTTAATTATCGAGAGCATATGGCGGAGGTTGTTAAGCTCAGAAGAAAGCTATGTCCTGTAAGGCTTGAGATAAGCAGGGAAATGGACGAAAAATGTATTCAGAGCGTATGTGAGCAGCTTGGAATAAATGAAAAACAGGTATTTTTATATAAGAGTCCGCTCGACTTCTCATTTTTCTCAATAATTAAGGACAGGCTGCACAGCAGACCTGAACTGTTTTATCCGAAGCGTGTTCCGCAGAGGCCTCAGGCTCTTGAACCGGGAGAAAGGCTGCTTGATAAGGTTATGAACCAGGATGTGCTACTGTCTTTTCCGTTTGAGAGCATAACACCGTTTCTTAACATGCTGCATGAGGCTGCGGAGAGTCCGGATGTAGTGTCAATCAGGATGACATTATACAGACTTGCAAAACACAGCAAAGTTGTAGAAAGCCTTATAGAGGCAGCAGAGAACGGCAAGCAGGTAGATGTGCTTGTTGAACTTAAGGCCCGCTTTGATGAAGAGAACAATATCGAATGGTCAAGAAGGCTTGAAGATGCAGGATGCCATGTGATATATGGGCTGGACGGGCTTAAGGTACATTCAAAGCTCTGCCAGATAACAAGAAGATGTAATGGTAAGATAACATACATTACACAGATAGGCACAGGTAATTATAACGAGACAACATCAAGAATATATACAGATTTATCACTGGTCACGACGAATGAGGATATAGCAAGGGACGCTGCCAATGTATTCCAGGCACTGGCGCTTGGCGATACGGTTGATGAGACGTCAGTCCTCATGGTTGCTCCGAATTGTCTTCAGAACAAGGTAATTGCACTGATAGACAGAGAGACAGAGATTGCAAAAAGCGGCAGAAAAGCATATATAGGGCTGAAGCTGAATTCTCTTACTGATAGAAAGATAATAGACAAGCTGATTGAGGCATCACAGGCAGGTGTAACAGTCGAGATGGTAATACGCGGTATATGCTGTCTTAATGCAGGTGTTCCCGGATATACGGATAATATAAGAGTTATAAGTATAGTGGGGCGTTATCTTGAACATTCAAGAATATATATATTCGGCGAAGGAGAGAGAGAGCAGATATATATAGCTTCCGCAGATTTCATGACGCGTAATACCGTCAGGAGGGTAGAAGTCGCGGTCCCGATTATTGATGACATGATAAAGTTAAGAATCAGGGAACTGTTCATAAGCCTTTTGAGTGACAATGTCAAGGCGAGGGAGCAGATGCCTGACGGAAGCTATCATCATGTAACAACGGGAGATACTGCTTATAATTCTCAGGAGGAGCTCTTCAGAATGGCCTATGATAATGCAAATCATAGGGAGCTTAATGAAAATATCAATATTTCCAACAATTAAAGGTTACAAAGCAGAATATTTAAAAAAGGATGCATTTGCCGGGCTTATTATCGCGGCAATGACAATCCCGATATCAATGGGATATGCACAGATATCAGGCTTAAGCGCAGTATACGGACTGTATGGTTCTATACTGCCGCTTATTATGTTTGCAATGTTCTCTACATCAAAGCAGTTTATCTTTGGCGTGGATGCCGCACCTGCGGCAATTGTAGGCAGCTCTGTTACTGCGATGGGGATAATGTCCGGCTCCAAAGAAGCTGCGGCTGTTGTGCCTGTGATTGCCTTCCTTACGGGAATGTGGCTGCTTTTATTCTATATAATTAAGGCAGGCAGGGTAGTTGGCTTTATATCGACACCTGTAATGGGGGGATTTATAAGCGGAATTGCGGTTACGATTATTCTTATGCAGATTCCTAAGATTATGGGAGGAAGCGCAGGACACGGAGAGCTGTTTGAACTTTTAGGATACATTATTAAGGCAGCACAGAATATAAGCTGGATGTCGGTGCTGCTTGGATGTATGACGCTTGCAATAATACTGGTATCCAAGAAGCTGTTTCCAAGATTTCCAATGGCGATAGTAATGATGGCAGCAGGTGCATTGCTTACATATTATACCAATATTACGGATTATGGAGTTGCACTGCTGGCTTCGGTGGAGCCGGGTATTCCTGCTCCTTCACTGCCTGATTTTGCATCTGTGGATGTTATATCATGTCTTGGAACAAGTATAACGGTTGCGGTAGTTGTTATGGCGGAGACTTTGCTTGCGGAGAATAACTTCGCATTCCGTAACGGATATAAGCTTGATGATAACAGTGAGATACTTGCATGTGCAGCGGGGAATATTACTGCGTCATTAATGGGATGCTGTCCTGTTAACGGAAGCGTATCGAGAACTGCGATGGGAGAACAGTTCGGTGGCAGAACACAGATGATGTCACTTATTGCGGCGGCACTGCTTGCTATTCTTTTGATGTTTGGAACGGGATTTATCGGGTTCCTTCCGGTGCCTGTTCTTACTGCGATAGTTATAAGTGCACTTATGAGTGTTGTTGAAGGAGAGCTTGCCATACGCCTTTTTAAGGTGAGCCGTTCGGAATTCTGGATATTCATGGCGGCATTCGGAAGTGTTCTGCTGCTCGGAACTATATACGGAGTTGTTGTTGGGATAGTTTTGTCTTTTGCACAGGTTGTGCTTAGAGCATCCAAACCGCCGAGAACATTTCTTGGAATGGTTCCGGGACATCGTAATTTCTATGATTTGAAAAGGAACAGCAATGCATATCCGGTTGCTAACGTAGTTATATACAAATTCAGCAGTAACCTGTTTTTTGCCAATGTAAGTGTGCTTCAGCAGGATATAGAGGATGCCGTCAAACCGGATACAAAGTGTGTTATAATAGATGCGTCAGGAGTAAGCAGTATAGATATAACTGCTGCGGACAGACTTGAATCATTGTACAGAAGCCTTGCAAAGCGTGGAATTAAGCTGTATATGGCAGAACATATTGCGGCAGTGAATGACCAGCTGCGCCAGCTGGGATATTCGGAGCTCATAGAGGAAGGATTTGTAAGAAGAACAATAACACTTGCCCTTCTGGATGCAGGATATGAAAAGCCGTACCATCTTGAAGGTGTTGACCAGAATGTACGCCAGCCGCAGATGTCAGGACATTTTAAGTCAGAGCAGGAAGAATCGCTTGATGAATATGAGTGGGCATTTGGTGAATTTGCACCTGCGCGTATGGAAGAGGATGTTAAAGAAATAATTGAAAATATTACAGATGTTACGGAGATTGAAGCAGGAACGAGAGAGCTTATTAATGAGGCAATCGGACATGCCCATATCTGGGGAGGACTTGGTTCAATAGATGAAGATGAGCTGTTGAGAAGATTGGAGCTTCATGCATCAGAGCTTGCAAAGCGTGTGCATAATAACGAGACAACAATTGCACATATTATCGAACAGAGGCGTCATGAGATAGCCGAACACCTTATGGAGGTCAACCCGCAGGCTGCAAGAAGGCTTCGTGAGCACCAGAAGATGCTTGAGGAGAGGCTTAAGGAAGAGAATAAAAAGAAAAATAATTAGTCATAAAAATATAGTTGACATAACATTGAACTAATGATAATATATAGTAGTTGTTTAGGAAAGAAGCAGAGTATCCACTCTCACCTCAGCGCATAGGCGACTTGGGTTAATATTTAAGAATATGCATGCAATCGTATGATTGATATACCGGATAGATTTCCGGAGATGTGTACTTGAATTGATGTGGATGGCTTCTGTCATCCACTTTTTTTAGAATTTGGAGGTATACTGACATTAGCGAGTTAATGATTAACGAACAGATCAGGGACAAAGAAGTACGTGTTCTTGGTGAGAACGGTGAACTTGTAGGAATTATGTCACCTAAGGATGCATTGAAGATTGCAAAGGAGCAGGGCGTAGACCTTGTTAAGTTCGTGCCGAATGCTAATCCGCCTGTATGTAAGCTTGTTAATTACAGCAAGTTCAAGTATGAGCAGGCTAAGAGAGAGAAGGAAGCAAAGAAGAAGCAGAAGGTCGTAGAGATTAAGGAAGTAAGACTTTCACCTAATATTGATGCTAACGATCTCAATACTAAGATCAGTGCAGCCAGAAAGTTCCTTGAGAAGGGCAACAGAGTTAAGGTTACCTTAAGATTCAGAGGACGTGAGATGGCTCACGTAGAGGCAAGCAAGCATATACTTATCGAGTTTGCACAGAAGCTTGAAGATGTCGCTGTTGTAGAGAAGCTTCCTAAGTTAGAAGGAAGAAGCATGACGATGTTTTTAACTGAAAAACGTTAAAATAATATATAGTTCATATTTAAGGAGGATTATTATGCCAAAGGTAAAGACAAAAAGAGCTGCAGCTAAGCGCTTTAAGAAGACTGGAACAGGTGAACTTAAGAGAATGAAGGCATATAAGAGCCACATTCTTACTAAGAAGACAACAAAGAGAAAGAGAAACTTAAGACACTCTACTCTTACTGATGCAACTAATGTAAAGACAATGAAGAAGATTTTACCATATCTGTAATCGTAATTTAGGAGGAATGAACTGAAATGGCAAGAATTAAAGGCGGTTTAAACGCAAAGAAGAAGCATAACAGAGTTTTAAAGCTGGCAAAGGGTTACAGAGGAGCCAGATCTAAGCAGTACAGAGTTGCTAAGCAGTCTGTAATGAGAGCACTTACATCATCATACGCTGGCAGAAAAGAGAGAAAGAGACAGTTCAGAAGACTGTGGATCGCAAGAATCAACGCAGCTGCAAGAATGAACGGACTTTCATACAGCAAGTTCATGTATGGCCTTAAGCTCGCTAATGTAGACCTTAACAGAAAGGTTCTTTCAGAGATGGCAATCAACGATGCAGAAGGTTTTGCAAAGCTCGCAGAGGTTGCAAAGTCAAAGCTTGCTGCTTAATTGTTTTTTGGACAAATATCGGTGGACAGGCTTATGCCTGTCCATTTTATTATATGCAATAATTTATAGGCAATAATGAGGATTAATATATGAAAAGTAGAATGTTAAAGAGACTGTCATCATTAGCTCTTGTAGCCGTTACAGCTACAAGCCTTGTGGCATGTAACAGTAAGATAAAAGTATCTTTTGACTGTAATGCGGAAGATTATGTTACACTCGGTCAGTATAAGGGAATAGAGGTTACTGTAGATACAACAGCAATCAGGGATTCGCTTGTTAACGAGAAAGTACAGAATGATCTTGATGAGGTTACGGAATACAGCGGGGTAAGCAGAGGTGCCCAGGATGATGATCAGTTAACACTTTCATTTACCGGAACAATCGGGGGGAATTCCGTGGATGGATTCAGCAGCGATTCTTACACACTTGTACTTGGTAAGGATAGCTTTGTAATTCCGGGCTTCACTGATGCATTATATAATATGAAAGCCGGGGAGCAGAAGATAATCACACTTACTATACCGGAAGGAATAAAGGATGCAGAAGACTATGCCAATAAGCGTATCGTGTATGAGATTAAGATGGAGAAGGTTGAACAGCCTATAGTGCCTATGATTACCGATGCGTATGCAAAAGAGAATTTTGGATACGATACTGTAGCGGAATACAGGGAAGCACTTGCCAATGACATGAAGGATACGATTGATGAGAATATCCAGAATGCAAAGAAACAGGCAGTACTTGAAAAGCTGCAGGATAATGCAGAAGTTAAAGGATATCCTGAAGATATCGTTAATTCCAAGTCGGAAGATCTTGAAAGATCGATAAAGTTCTACTCGACAATGTATGGAATGAGTGTTGATGAGTATTGTCAGGACAGATACGGAATCTCATTTGATGAATACGTTAAAAGGTCAGTTACGCAGGAGCTTATTATGCAGCTTATAGCGCAGAAAGAAGATCTGAGCGTAACGGAATATGAGTACAAGGGCAATCTTGCTTCATTTGCCAAGGATAACGGATACTCAGACGAAGAGAAGTTCGTTAATGATTTTGGCAAGGATAAGATAGTTAAAAATATGCTTCTTCAGAAAGCAGTTGATGTTGTTATGGGCAGTGCTGTTATTAATGAGAAGTAATTTAAGGCCGTCCGGTCTGTATGCGAACGATGAACTGATATGTAAGTCGGAGCATACGGACCGGACGGTTTTGTCAGCACAGTAACAGATATTATGATTAAGATTGAAATTCTGATACACGGAACACAATCAGATGGAGGCAGACATGGCTGTGATGAATAGTAAGAAGATGGATATGACACAGGGGTCATTGTGGGACAAGATACTTATATTTGCAATACCGCTTGCAGCCAGCAGCATACTTCAACAGCTTTTTAATTCTGTAGATACTGCGGTGGTCGGAAGATTTGCAAGCAGTCAGGCGCTTGCAGCAGTTGGAAGCAACAGTTCGCTTATATCGCTGATGATTAATCTTTTTATCGGTATATCACTTGGCTCTAATGTTGTTATTGCACATTATATAGGGCAGAAGTCGGAAGATAATATACATGCGGCGGTACATACGGCAATTCTTGTTGCGATAATAAGTGGATTTTTTGTAATGATTCTTGGACAGTTCATTGCAAGACCGGTACTGCTTCTTATGGGAACACCAGAAGATGTAATAGAGCTGGCAGTTCTTTATCTGAGGATATATCTCATTGGGATGCCGTTTATAATGCTGTATGACTTTGGCTCATCAATCCTTAGAAGTATGGGGGACAGCAAAAGACCGCTGTACAGCCTTATTGCAGCCGGAATAATTAACACGGCGCTTAATCTTGTGCTTGTTATAGTATTTGGACTCGGAGTTGCCGGTGTTGCGATTGCAACAGTAATATCCAATGTTGTAAGTTCGGGAATAGTTATATATGTGCTTACACATGAAGCAGCACCGATAAAGCTTGATCTGCGCAAGCTTTCGATAAGCGGCGGGGAGTTAAAGAAAATTCTGTCAATAGGTTTGCCAGCAGGAATTCAGGGAATGATGTTCTCTATTGCCAATGTGTGTATACAGAGTACGATTAACAGCTTTGGTTCAAGTGCAATTGCAGGCTCCGCTGCTTCACTTAATTTTGAATTTTTTGCGTATTTTCTTGTAAATGCATTTGCACAGGCTACGGTAACATTTACAAGCCAGAACTACGGTGCCGGAGAATACGGAAGATGCCGTAAGATATTCAGAATAGCGATGATATTCTCTTTTATATCATGTGGAGCATTGTCTGCTGTATTCGTTGCCGGAAGAGGAATGTTTCTGAGACTGTATTCAACAGACCCTGCAGTGCTCGAATTTGCAGCACAGAGGCTGCTTATTGCAACAACACTTGAATGCCTGACATCAGTATATGAGATAAGTGCCGGTGCAATGAGAGGGCTTGGCCATTCACTGCTCCCGGCAATTATAACATTTATTGGGTCATGCGTATTAAGACTTGTATGGATATCAACGGCATGCCGTATTGTCCATGAATTCTGGATGTTATTAATAATATATCCTATATCATGGGTTGTTACCGGAATTGCGATGATGATTGCATATTATGTAATAGTTCATCATATATTTCCTGAAGCTTCCCGTCAACGTCTGAGTTGAAAAATACTGTTTCGCCGTCTGTCTTAATCATGAGAACCGGCGTATGTCCGGTATATATGTACAGATTGCAGTAGCCGTAGGTATTTCCTTTAAAGCGGCCTACAAGATATGTATCTGTTGCACCGCCGTTTATCTTGGAAAATCCGTCATCGGGAAGTTCGTTAAGAATCTGTACATCAGTTATACTGTTCATGTCTATGTCGGAGGAATAGCCGGCGGCATCAACGTGAAGGCGGCTATTGTCTGTCCTTATATCAACTTTTACATTAACAAACGGAACGAGGACAGCAATTGTAAATATAAATGATGCTGCGATAAATACTGTAAGACCTGCAGTGATTATGCGTGCGCCCCTGTTGGCGTAGTTAAAAGCATAATTGCCGCTTTGCAGTCTGTTAGGCACTAACATGTGCGGGTCATCCGGATTATAATAAAAACCGCTTTTCCAATATTCATCGTCATCAACATATATAGGAGCGGGGTTGGCGGAAAGTAATTCACTTTTTCTGCGTATACCTGCGATAAGTATTGGGATAAATGCAAATGCAGCAAATAATTCAATCAATATATAAACACATACAGTTGTGCCTGTAAGACGTCTGCTGATTAATACGGCGATTGCGGCGTATATCCATGCGGCTGCATTGGATGCACTCAGCACCAGCATTGATGCACCTTTGTAGCACTTGACTGTTCTGTTCACAATCCGGTTTAATTCACTATTTTCGCTGTAAACTGTGCGTTCATTATGATTGACATATATATGCATCAGCCATGATACGGCAGATATGAGTAATGAGCTGACGAAGAATATTGCTATAGTCTCAAAATAACCATAGGCACGCCTGCTGATAAACGGTAAAAAGCATGCAATTTCAGCTATTATTATTGCGATATGGTACCGGTAGCTCAATTCACTTTTCCCGGCTTCTGCTGATACGCGTGTATCTATAAATACCTTCTTTTTCTGGGATTCTATTATCCATCCGTTCTTTTCCTTAACAGAATACATCCGGCGGTGTGAAGACACTGATAATATACTTATGGCAGCACAGAAACCGAGAATCCATATAATATAGACGAATATAGATATTATCATATTCAGGAAGATTAACAGGCATGATGCAGTGGATAGGATAATATTTATTATGAGAAAACGTTTAAAATTCTTATATTCCTTCTGCGCAAGTGATATTACTGCTTCGTCCCCTGAATGCTCTGAAGGAATATGTACACCAAGAATCATGCCGTTATTGTAGTGATAGTTTCCGTCACAAGAATATTTTAATATGAGAATCATAAAAAGATTGGTGGACATAAACATTATAAACATAAATATCTCCATAAATTAACCTCCTTTCGGCAGGCACAAATGCCCACTGACTATGCAGTACACGGATTCATCCTTGAATATACTTCACTGCACATATTTAAAAATGTCTCTTTATCCATACCTGTTATGCATGCTTCTGCGGACAGAAGCTCAAGCTCTGCTTCAAGCTTCTCACAAAAATCTTTATTCATATCTATATTGTCTGCAACAAATGCACCAAGCCGTCTGTCAGTGCGTATAAAACCTTCGTTTTTAAGAATCTGGTAGGTTTTGCTGACTGTCATTGTATTGACTCCTGCATCTGCAGCAAGCTGTCTTACGGTTGGCAGCTTCTCGTCAGCTTTCAGCTCACCCTTTCCGATACCCTTTACAATCTGGTTGCGTAGCTGCACATATATCGGGATATCACTGGACATATCTAGTTCAATTATCATGTAGGGATGACCTCCATTCGTATAAAATATAAATCGATAAAATAAAATCAATTATAAATATTGTATTATTTGTATTATATATAGTAATACAGAAAGAGGACAATGTCAATGAAGAGAAATTTTTTGTATTGACATTTGCGTACATACTGTATATAGTGTGTATATACGGATGATGCGACTTGTGGAATATAGGATGCAATATCCTGCAATTCAGTAATAACAGCATAATTGTAAAGGAGGTATTCACATGCGCCTGTTCATCGATAACCGCAGCGGCGTGCCGATATATGATCAGATATATACACAGATTAAATCACAGATTATATCGGGGGAGCTTGAAGAAGATGCACCTCTGCCATCTATCAGGAATCTGGCCAAGGACCTGAGGATAAGCGTCATAACAACGAAGAGGGCATATGAGGAGCTTGAGCGTTCGGGCTTTATATACACAGTTGCAGGCAAGGGATGCTTTGTGGCAGATAAGAATATTGATGCGGTCAGGGAATCAGTTATGGCTGAGATAGAGAAGCATCTTGAAGAGGCACTTAAGCTTGCCGGTGAGTGTGGGTTAACAAAGGAACAGTTAAAAATTATGATTGACACATTACAGAATGTGTAGAATTGGGGGATGGAATGGAAGCAATAAAAGTAAGTAATCTGAGCAAGAGATATAAAAAGAGCAGCAGGCCGTCACTGGATAATGTATCATTAGACCTGCCGCAAGGCTGTGTGCTTGGACTTGTCGGAGAGAATGGTGCAGGAAAGACAACGCTTATTAAGGCAATAACAGGGAGTGTTAAGTTTGACAGCGGAAGTATTGAAGTATTAGGACATGATATTGATGCTGCATCACAGAATAAAACAGATGACAGATTCAGACAGGATATCGGAACTGTGCTTGCAGAAGATTCATTTCCGGAGATAATGACGGCAGGTATGATTGGCAATGTCATGAAATCTATTTACATTAACTGGGATAGTGCATGCTATAACAGATACCTTGAAAAATTCGGACTTGACAGTAAGAAAAAGTACAAGGAATATTCAAGAGGAATGAAGATGAAATTGTCAATCGCTGTAGCAATGTCGCACAATGCGAAGCTGCTCCTGCTTGATGAAGCAACAAGCGGACTGGACCCGGTTGTAAGAGATCAGCTTCTTGATGAGTTCAATGAATTTACAAGAGATGAGAATAATTCGATACTTATATCGTCACATATCACAAGCGACCTGGAGAAAATATGCGACTATATTGCATTTATACATGAAGGAAGAATTGTTATGTGTGATACGAAAGATGCAATCCTTGATAAATACGGAATCCTGCACTGCACGGATGATGTGCTTGCAGAACTTGAAGACGGTGCGGTTGCCGGAAGCAAATCATCTGATTATGGAGCGGAAGCACTTGTCGTAAGGTCAAAGGTGCCGGATACATTTGACATAAGCCCGGTGAACCTTGATGATATTATTGTATATATAGCAAGAGGAATTGATAACAGTAAGGAGGTTGGCAGATAATGAAGGGACTTCTTATTAAAGATTTATATTTGGTTAAGGGTTACGGAACAAGCATAATATTAATAAGTGCCTTGTTTATTGCAATAGGTATAATGAATGGGTCTTATGCTTTTCTTATGCTGACTGCATTATATTCAGCAATGATTTCAATCAACACTATGTCATACGATGAGAGAGGACACTGGGATACATATGCAGACTCACTTCCTGTAAGCAGGACACAGGTTGTTCTGAGTAAATATATTCTTTCATTTATTGCGATGCTTATTGTATGGATTTTATATCTGGCTGGGCAGACGATAGCAGATGTATGCAGTGGAACAGGAGTATCAGCACATATGCTGTCAATGTCACTTATTTTGTGGTCATCATGGGGATTTATGGTTGCATTGTTATATCCGGTACTGTTCAGATTTGGCATGGAAAAGGGAAGAGTACTGTATATGCTGGCTATAATGGTTATTTCCGGAGTGAGCGGCATTTTCCTGTCAATCAAAGATGAATTAGACGTGAGTATTACAGTATCGGATATTACACCATATACAGGTATTGCTGCATGTGTGATTGTGCTGTCGGCAGTCCTTGTAACAATATCAGTGCTGCTTTCGATTCATTTTTATGGCAAAAGAGACCTGTAATCTATTGCTCCATCAGATAGAATAAGTGTATAATAAAATCTGATGTTCAGATTGTAATTTCTCAGACACTTTGCGTCTGGAAGTGGAGATTGATATGAATGATATTTTTAAATATGAGATAAAAGACGGCACCTGCACTATTACGGGTTACAGACCGGATGATGTGGCAGAGTGTATAATTCCTGATATGATAGATGACGCTCCGGTAACCGGGATTGCAAAATATGCTTTCAGTGAGCACAGAGAGCTTGTAAGTGTGTCATTACCAAAAGAGCTTGCAGCTATAGGTGCGCATGCATTTTATAACTGCAGAAGTCTCCGTATGATAAAGCTTTATGACGGTATAACCGATATGGGTGACGGGGCATTCAAAAACTGTTCGATGGTATATAAGGCGGAGATAACCCGCGTGAAGGGAAACATGAAATGCCTGAAGGCACTCATGGAAGAGCTTAATCAGGAACTCAGGATTACGATTAATTATGATAATAATAAGAGTGCAGTTATTGTATTCCCGTATTATATGTATGAGTATGAAGAGAATACGCCCGGAAGGATTATTAATCAGGTAACAATCGGGTCCGGTGTGCATTACAGGGAATGCATAGGAGGCAGTGATATCAACTATGTGCAGTACGACCGCATTTTCAATGTGGAAAAGAATATTGATGTCAATGAATCAGCGTGGAAAGTTGCCTATTGGCGGCTCAGATATCCATATATGCTGTCAGAAGAATCATATGATATGTATAAGACATATGTACATTCAGCACTTGAGGATATAGCAAAGTCAATGATGCGCGCTGAGGATTATGAGGATCTTACGGCACTTCTTGATATAGCTGTCAGTGAACGCAAAGAGGTCAGCGCAATAGTTGAGACGGCACGTGATTTGGGAATGATAAAAGCAGTAGGAGTACTTCTTGAGTATGAAAAGGGAAGATGGCAGCAGAGCAGAAAAAAATATGAATTCTGATGATGTGAGCAGAGAACTTATATCAGATGCGCGCAATGAATTATATCTTGCAATGAGATATCTGTTCCTCCCGCTTAACAGCCTTGAGCCAAAAGAGGACAGAAGCAATTATTTTATTGCGACAGACGGAAGCTATATTCTGTATAATCCGGTAATAACCAGGCAGAAGAGCATGATAAGCCCGGTTGTGCTGAACAGGGCTTATCTGCATACGGTTCTTCACTGCATGTTCAGCCACCCGTTTGTAAGACCGGCCGGGCTTAACGAAGAATTGTGGGACATAGCATGTGACGTGGCTGTCGAATCAATAATTGATTCGCTTTCATTAAAATGTGTTATGCAGGTTATGCCATTGCAGCGCGAGGAGGCATACAAAAAGCTTAACGATAATATGACGCTTCTTGACGCAAACAACGTGTATGAATACCTGAACAGCCTTGACAGGGGTGAGCAGGCTGTGTGGGAAGCAGCAGGAACATTTACTGTTGATGATCACAAATACTGGTATTCACATAATGATAACGAAAATCGTGATAATAGCGATGATAAGCATGATAACCGCGATGGGAGTAACGATACTGACGATACTGGCGATACGGGTAGTGATGGCAATTCGGATAAGAACAGCAGCGTGCAGCGGCTGACTGCAGAATTGTGCCGCCAGATGAAGATTCGCTGGGATAAGGCAGCAAGGCAGGCAGGCAGTGAGATGGAAGGACTTATTGCATCAGCGGGAACCGGAATGGCGGGGATAATTAAGGCGCTGAAGCCGGGAGCTGTGAATAAGCAGTCGTACAGGGACTTCCTCCGCAAATTTGCATCGGCAAAAGAACAGATGCATATAGACATGGATGCATTTGATTATGGCTTTTATAATTACGGACTGATGATGTACGACAATATGCCGCTTATAGAAGAACTTGAATACAGGGAAGAGCTGCGTATAGAAGAATTTGTAATCGTAATAGATACATCAGGCTCATGCTCAGGGCGTATAGTCCAGAGATTCCTTGATGAGACATTCGAGGTGCTGATGACAGAGGGCATATTTGCAGACCGGACAAAGCTTCATATAATACAATGTGACAACAGGATTCAGTCGGATACGGTTATTAATAACAGAAATGACATGGCAAGGTTTAAAGATAATTTTGAGGTGAAGGGCTTCGGCGGAACAGATTTCAGACCTGCATTTGAATATGTTGCAGGACTTATTGCTTCAAAGGAGATTAATAATCTTCAGGGGATGCTGTATTTTACCGATGGGCACGGAATATATCCGAAGGCACGCCCGGCATACAAGACGGCATTCGTATTCCCGGGAGAGGATGATGCGCGACCGGCAGTTCCGGCGTGGGCAATAAAGGTTGAACTGTAAAAGAGATTTAATGTTAAGATTGGAGCAGTTATGAACATAAAGAGAGCTAAGGAAGAGATTGTTAACACTGTAAAAGCGTATTTGCAGAAGGACGAAGAGGGAGAGTACCTGATACCTGCGATAAGACAGCGCCCGGTTCTTCTGATAGGAGCGCCCGGAATCGGTAAAACTGCGATTATGGAGCAGGCAGCAAGAGAATGCAATATCGGACTTGTGGCATACACGATGACACATCATACAAGACAGAGCGCGATGGGACTTCCGTTTATCAGTAAGAAAATGTATGGCGGAGAGGAAAAGTCTGTAACTGAATATACAATGAGTGAGATTATTGCCGCTGTATATGACAGGATGGAGAGCACCGGACTTAAGGAAGGTATTCTGTTTATTGACGAGATTAACTGTGTGTCGGAGACTCTTGCACCTGTTATGCTTCAGTTCCTTCAGGGAAAGTCTTTTGGCAATGCAAAGGTTCCTGCCGGCTGGATAATAGCTGCGGCAGGCAACCCTGCGGAATATAACCGCTCAGTGCGGGAATTCGATGTTGTTACGCTTGACCGCGTGAAGATGATTAATGTTGAGCCTGATTATGATGTGTGGCGTGAATATGCTCGTATGCAGGGGATACACGGAGCCATCGTATCTTATCTGGACGCAAGAAGAGATAATTTTTACAAGATAGAGACAACTGTTGACGGAAAGCATTTTGTCACAGCCAGAGGCTGGGAGGATCTGTCGTGTCTGATTTATGCATATGAGAGGCTTGGACTTGCAGTCGATAAAGAGATAGTCGGGGAGTACATATGTGACCCGGCAACAGCAACAGACTTTGCCAACTATCTTGAGCTTTATTATGTATACGAAAAGACATATAACATGGAAAGCATATTTGCAGGGAATGCTGACCCTATGCTTAACAGGAGACTTTCAGAGGCTCCGTTTGATGAGAAGGTGAGTGTTATAAGCATACTGCTCGGACGGCTTTCGAGAGGTTTCAGGGATTATGCAATCCTTGAGAATACAGTCGACAATGTTTTTGATGCACTTAAGACATTCAGAAAAAATATGCAGACTGCGGACAGACCGCCTATCAGTATATTTGCAGATATTATACAGTCAGTTAATGCTGCTTATACACGAAAGAAGGAGGCAGGCCTGTATGCTTCTGATGATGATAAGAGCATGGTTAAGACGATAAATGTACTTGAAGAGATGTCACGAAAGCTTGCCGGGGATGGGACTGCGGATGCCGGCAGTGCATTTGAGCTTGTGAGGACGGAGTTTGAGCAGCTTAACGGTCAGCGTGAGAAGATGTGTGACAGGGTAAGTGCAGAGCTTAATAATACATATGCATTTGTGGAAAATGCATTCGGTGAAAGCCCGCAGCTTGTACTGTTTACAACTGAGCTGGCAGCAGGTTCCCATAGCATGCATTTTATCGAAGAGAACGGCTGTGATGCTTTCTACAGGAATAATAAGGGGCTTATCAGGGCTTAATAAGGTGTTTTGCAGCTAAGGAATCAGGCTTGGGAATTATTAAAAATTTTTGTTTGACTTTTTCAAAAAAGTAAAATATAATAACTTTCGAACGAGTAGCAGACTAGCGTAAATCCAGTTTTGCTGCTCGTTTTTTTGTGCACCTGCCGTCGCACATTATGAAAAAATATAATGCAATTAAAAGTGTGTAGCTTATCAGCGTAAGTCCGGCTTATGGGGTAAGTACGCACTTTTTTTACGCAAAACAAGGAGGCTGAATCCTCTCCTCACCAGAGGGTTCGGATTTTGCTTCGCAAAACAAGGAGGCTGAATCCTCTCCTCACCAAGGTGTTCGGATTTTGCTTCGCAAAACAAGGAGGATTATAAAATGGCGGAAAGTAACAAGATGAAGGAGATGCCGGTAAATAAGCTCATGGTTCAGATGGGAATACCGATGATCTTATCTATGGCATTGCAGGCGGTTTACAACATTGTAGACAGTGCCTTTGTTGGAAACATGAAATCAGGAAGTGAGGCGGCACTTAATGCGCTGACACTGGTGTTTCCGGTTCAGATGCTCATGGTAGCAGTTGGAATCGGAACCGGTGTGGGAACCAATGCACTTCTTGCAAGAACACTTGGACAGGGAAATTGTAAAAAAGCAGCAAAAGTTGCAGGAAACAGTTTGTTCCTTGGGGCGATTATTTATGCAGTGTGCCTGTTGTTTGGAATTTTGGGAGTAAGAGCATATATTTCATCGCAGACCATTGATCCGGAAGTTGTTGCAATGGGAACAGACTACTTAAGAATATGCTGCGTAATTTCATTTGGAATTATTTTCTTTTCATTATTTGAAAAACTCCTACAGGCAACAGGACGTTCACTATATTCTACAATAGGTCAGGTTGTAGGTGCAGTGGTGAATATTATTCTAGATCCGATTATGATTTATGGTATCGGACCGGTTCCTGAAATGGGAGTGAAGGGAGCTGCATATGCAACTGTTATTGGACAGGTTGCGTCTGCAATATTATTGTTTGTATTTCATATGAAACTGAATAAGGAATTTGAACATGATGTAAAGTATATGAAGCCGGATAGCGGAATAATCAAGGAAATATATGCAATTGGACTTCCTGCAATTATTGCACAGGCACTTATGTCTATCATGGTATATGTGATGAATCTGATTTTGAAATTCAGTCCTTCCGCACAGACAGCATATGGATTGTTCTATAAAGTTCAGCAGTTTGTATTGTTCCTGGCCTTTGGACTTAGGGATGCAATCACTCCGATTATTGCATTTGCATATGGAATGCATAGCAAAAAGAGGATTCAGGATGGAATCAAATACGGATTGCTCTATACGATTGCACTTATGATTATTGGTGTGGCAATTACAGAAATTTTCCCTGGAGCTTTTGCAACTTTGTTCAATGCAGGACAGTCAAGGGAATATTTTATCGGAGCAATGAGAATTATCTCAATCAGCTTTATTTTTGCCGGAATCAATGTAGCATATCAGGGTATTTATCAGGCATTAGCTGGTGGTATGGAATCACTGGTAATTTCACTGCTCAGGCAGCTTGTAATCATATTACCGCTGGCAGGTATTTTCTCTATTTTTGCAAGAAACGGGCAGGTGGGAGTTTCAATGATCTGGTGGGCATTCCCAATAACTGAGCTTATTGCATGTGAGGTAGGCTATGTGTTTTTAAAGAAAATAAAAAAGAACAAAGTGGAAAGTTTAAGTTAAGGAGGAAACGGTTATGACAAAGAGAATTATTACAATCAGCAGGGAATTTGGAAGCGGTGGACGTTTTATCGGTGAAGAAGTGGCAAAGAAATTAGGAATTGCATATTATGACAGGGAAATCATTGGGCAGATTGCAGAACAGTCTGGATTATCACCGGATTATATTCAGGAAAATGCTGAATTATCTCCAAAGAAAGGATTGTTTGCGTATGCTTTTTCCGGGCGCGACATTACAGGAAAATCAGTAGAAGATATGGTATATGAATCACAAAGAAAAGTGATTTTAGAAATAGCTGAGAAGGAAAGCTGCGTGATTATAGGAAGAAATGCAGATTTTATCTTAAGGGACAGGAATGACGTGCTGAATGTGTTTATACATGGGGATATGCCGGAAAAAACACAGCGTATCACACACTTATATAATGTTGCGGAGAAGGAAGCTGTCAAAATGATGGCGGACACAGACAAAAGACGTATGACAAATTATAATTTTTACACGGAGCAGAAATGGGGAAAAGCCAGTAATTATACGTTGTGCCTGAACAGCTCACAGATTGGATATGACAGGTGTGAGAAGATAATTATGGATTGTATGTGATTTTATCATCAATAATCCATAATTATCTATAGGAGATAGGACGTAGACAGGAAGGATAATAGATATTGACAAAAGAAAACTGGGGGTAATAGCATCAGTGCGGAGAGGATAAGCATGGATGTATCCTTCTTTTTTTGTACCTATTTTTAGATATAAAATCAGGAAAGAGAAGGTTTTGTTTATGAAAAAATATATATCAGTTCTTTTAATTGTTGTCATGGCAAGCATCGGACTTGCTGTGTGCGGCAGTTTATCATCAGATAATTCCAATAATAAAAAGATAAAAGTTGTTACAACTATTTTCCCTGAGTATGACTGGAGTAAAGAAATTGCCGGGAACACAGATAGCAGATAATCTGGCAGAGGCAGATCCTGAGCATAAGGATATGTATAGCACTAATTATGCCGCATTTGCGGGATGCTCCGCAGAGAGGATGGAGATGACAATCTTTACTGCAGGTTATCGGATGCAAAAATATGGAAAGAAAATAAGTACAAAAAAATTTAAAAAATATATTGACACCCATAATATTCTGTGATATATAACATATAGAACAAACAAAACAAATGAAACATTATAGGAGGGTGCCATGAATATTAATAAATTTACTCAGAAATCCATGGAAGCTGTTCAGGGATGCGAGAAGCTTGCATATGAATACGGCAACCAGGAGATAGATCAGGAACATTTTCTCTACAGCCTTCTTAATATAGAGGACAGTCTGATTGCGGGACTGATTGAGAAGATGGGAATTGACCGCAATGCATTTACAAGAGATGTAGAAGCTCTTATACAGAAGAAACCAAAGGTATCAGGTTCAGGTGCAGGCCAGGTATATGTAAGCAATGCACTTAATAAAGTACTTATAAGCGCAGAGGATGTTGCTAAGCAGATGGGCGATTCATATGTGTCTGTTGAGCATCTGTTTATAGCATTGCTTAATGAGCCTAACAGAGATGTGAAGGAACTGTTCAAGCGCTACAATGTAACGAAGGATGGATTCCTTAAGGCGCTTTCAACAGTAAGAGGTAATCAGAAAGTTACAACAGATAATCCTGAAGCAACATACGATACACTTAAGAAATATGGACAGGATCTTGTCGAGAAGGCAAGGGATGGCAAGATGGATCCTGTTATCGGACGAGACAACGAGATTCGTAATGTCATAAGAATTCTGTCACGTAAGACAAAGAATAATCCGGTTCTCATTGGTGAGCCCGGTGTAGGTAAGACAGCAGTTGTAGAAGGACTTGCGCAGCGTATAGTACGCGGTGATGTTCCTGAAGGACTTAAGGATAAGAAGCTTTTTGCACTTGATATGGGTGCACTTGTTGCAGGTGCCAAGTATCGTGGTGAATTTGAAGAGCGTCTTAAGGCTGTGCTTGACGAAGTTAAGAAGAGTGAAGGTCAGATAATCCTTTTCATTGATGAGATTCATACAATAGTAGGCGCAGGTAAGACTGAGGGTGCAATGGATGCAGGCAATATGCTGAAACCTATGCTTGCAAGAGGTGAACTGCATTGTATCGGTGCAACAACTCTTGATGAACACAGAGAGTATATTGAGAAGGATCCGGCACTCGAAAGGCGTTTCCAGCCTGTAATGGTTGATGAGCCTTCTGTTGAGGATACAATCTCAATACTTCGTGGACTTAAGGACAGATATGAAGTATATCATGGCGTGAAGATAACTGATGGCGCACTTGTGAGTGCAGCTACATTGTCAGACAGATATATTTCAGACAGATATCTTCCTGATAAAGCAATCGACCTCGTAGATGAGGCATGTGCAATGATTAAGACAGAGCTTGATTCAATGCCGGCAGAGCTTGATGAGATGCAGCGTAAGATTATGCAGCTTGAGATTGAGGAGCAGGCGCTTAAGAAGGAAGAGGATAACCTGAGCCGTGAACGTCTCGAGAGCCTTCAGAAAGAGCTGGCACAGCTTCGCGAAGAATTCTCACAGCAGAAGCAGAAGTGGGACAGTGAGAAGAGTTCTGTTGACAAGATAAGCAAACTGAAGGAAGAGATTGACCATGTCAATCAGGAGATTCAGAATGCAAAGAGTGATTATAATCTTGAAAAAGCTGCAGAACTGCAGTATGGAAGACTGCCGGAGCTTACAAAGCAGCTGAATGAGGCTGAGGAAAAGGCTCATTCAAAGGACATGCAGCTTATACATGAGAGTGTTACAGAGGATGAGATTGCCAAGATTGTATCCAGATGGACCGGCATACCTGTAGCAAGACTCAGTGAGACAGAACGCCAGAAGACACTTAAGCTTGATGAATTGCTCCACAGAAGAGTTGTAGGTCAGGATGAAGGTGTTACTAAGGTGACGGAAGCAATAATCCGTTCTAAGGCAGGTATTAAGGATCCTACAAAGCCAATTGGCTCATTTCTGTTCCTCGGACCTACAGGTGTAGGTAAGACAGAACTTGCCAAGGCACTTGCAGAGAGTCTGTTTGATGATGAGAGCAACATTGTACGTCTTGATATGAGTGAGTATATGGAGAAATACTCAGTGTCACGTCTTATAGGAGCGCCTCCGGGATATGTAGGATATGATGAGGGCGGTCAGCTTACAGAGGCTGTGCGCCGTAAGCCATATTCAGTAGTCCTGTTTGATGAGGTTGAAAAGGCACATCCGGATGTATTTAATGTACTTCTTCAGGTGCTTGATGACGGACGTATAACTGATTCGCAGGGACGTACGGTTGACTTTAAGAATACAATCATAATTATGACGTCTAATATAGGCTCGCAGTACCTGCTTGACGGTATTGATGCTGATGGTAATATAAGCAGTGATGCGGAGAATGCCGTAATGGGAGATCTTCGTAATCATTTCAGACCTGAATTCCTTAACAGGCTTGATGAGATTATAATGTTTAAGCCTCTTACCAAGAGTAACATTTCTTCGATTATTGATCTGCTTATTAAGGATGTCAACAAGAGACTGGCAGATAAGGAGCTGACTGTTAAGCTTACGGATGCAGCAAGAGACTTTATTGTTGATAATGGATTTGATCCAATGTATGGTGCAAGACCTCTTAAGAGGTATGTACAGAAGACAGTCGAGACACTTGCAGCAAAGCTTATTCTGGCAGGCAACATCGATGCGCAGAGCGTAATCCTCATAGATGTAGAGGATGGTAAGCTTACGGCAAGAGCAGAAAAATAATCTGTCACGACGATTTTTAAGATGTCCCCTGTGGAGTTGCATTTCCTTTAATTAGAATGTAATTCTTCAGGGGATTTTTTATGTTGAAGCTGTAATAAAGCATTCGTTGAATCTTGGAATTAATTTCTTTGATAGGAGCATTGGATATTCACATTACATGGGAAGATATTGATTACCTTGAAGAAAAGAAGTAATATTTTTTAATTGGCTGCCGATATATTAATATATACCATTGTGAACGGAGGGACAGAATATATGGCAATCAGCAGTGTAGACAGCAAAGCCGGTACTAATGCCGCAACAGGAATCGGCACAATAACAGACGCTAATACTGCATCAGACCATATGAAGGCGGCATTGAAGAATAAGGATTACATGGAATTTATCAGCCTTTATAAGGAGAAGATGCGCGATGATATAGATAATGGCACGGCAGAGCCTTCTTTTCAGACCGGCAGCCAGACTTTTACTGACCGACAGTGGGACAGGCTGTTGGAGAACTTTGACAGTGCTCAGGATGATATAAAGAAAGCGGTCAAAGAGCAGGGCAATAAGCTTAAGGAAGAGGCTGATGAGTCAAGAAAGCTGTCAAAGGAACTGAACGAAAAGATACTTAAGGAATTACTTCAGAAGCAGGAAGATGACAGAAAGCTTACATTACTTACGTCAGAGCTTTTGAAGGCAGTATACCCTGTATCACCGGAGAATGCTATGTTGGGAGCTGTTCCGAGAATGTATATAACGGCGGTCAGCGAGGATGGAATCAGATGTATTTCACAGGATTCCGAAGAGTATGACTGGGAACTTTTATTTGCCAATTCTATTCAGTACAGACAAGCTATGGATATTATTGACTGGGCATCGGAAGAGATGGATAATTATCTTTTTGCAGCCAATGAGAATTTCTGGCAGGACTATCTTGGTGGGAATATAGACATAGAGGCATTTAAGGATTTTCTGGCAACAACCAATAATGGAATCCCTGACTACGTAATCGGTGATGAATATAACATGAGAATAGATGAAAGCAAGATTAAGTGGGCGCAGTACATGAATTAGCATGTAAAGTGTTTCTGATAATATGATAACAAAATCTCCGGTGCCGGAACTGATAATGTCCCGGCACCGGAGATTTTATTTTATGCTCTATAGAATTTATTATACATTTGATTGCTGCTTTAAGACTGCTTTACCTGAACAAACTGGCTGTTGTAAAGTGTAGCGTAGAAGCCGCCCTTTGCAAGAAGCTCTTCGTGCCTGCCCTGCTCAATAATCTTTCCGTCCTTCATAACAAGGATTATGTCAGCCTCACGGATTGTCGACAGACGGTGTGCAACGATAAAGCTTGTCCTGCCCTGCATCATCTGTGCAAATGCGTGCTGTATCTTAAGCTCAGTTCTTGTATCAATAGATGAAGTAGCCTCGTCAAGAATAAGCATAGGCGGCAGGCAGAGCATGACACGTGTGATGCACAGAAGCTGCTTTTGTCCCTGTGAAAGGCTTCCGCCATCCTCAGTAATCCATGTGTTGTAGCCGTCAGGAAGACGCTTTATGAAACTGTCAGCATGCGAAGCCTTTGCAGCGGCAATAACCTCCTCGTCTGTGGCATCAGGCTTACCCATAACTATGTTATCACGGATAGTACCTGCCTTAAGCCATGTGTCCTGAAGAACCATGCCGATGTTCTGGCGAAGTGAATGACGTGTCATATTCATTATCGATGTTCCGTCAACAGATATTGTTCCGCTGTTTACATCGTAGAAGCGCATAAGCAGATTAATAAGAGTTGTCTTACCACAGCCGGTAGGACCTACTATTGCAACGCGCTGGCCCGGCTTAACTTTAAGGTTGAAGTCTTCAATGAGCGGACGGTCGGGAACATATGAAAAATATACATGTTCGATGTCAATGTTGCCTTTGACGGCAGGCATTGTTATGGCGTTGTCACTGTCAGGTATCTGTGGTTCTTCTTCGATAAGCTCAAATATTCTTGCGGCACATGCAATTGCATTCTGAATCTCCGTAATGACACCTGAGATTTCGTTAAATGGCTTTGTGTACTGGTTGGCATAGCTTAAGAAGCATGAAAGCTGTCCTACAGTAAGCCTTCCGTTGATTGCAAAGAATGCACCGAATATTCCCACACCCGCATATACAAGGCTGTTTACAAATCTTGTTGCAGGATTGGTGATTGATGAGAAAAATATGGCACGCAGAGAATAGTGCTGGAGCTTATCATTAATCACATCAAAGCGTGCAAGTGAATCATCCTGATATCCAAATGCCTGAACAACCTTCTGGTTACCGATCATCTCATCAATAAGTGCCGTCTGCTCACCTCTTGTCTGCGACTGAAGTTTGAACATTGAAAATGTGTGCTTGGCAATAAAGCTTGCCACAAACAGTGAAAGAGGAGTAATAAGAACAACTATTAATGTTATTCCGGCATTGATTGAAAGCATAAATCCGAGTGTACCTACAATTGTAAGAACACCTGTGAAAAGCTGTGTAAATCCCATGAGAAGACCATCTGCAAACTGATCGGTATCGGCAATGACACGGCTTACAATATCACCATATGAATTGGCGTCAATATATTTGAGAGGAAGAATCTCGATTTTTTTGAATGCTTCATCTCTTATATCACGTACTACATGAAATGTTATCCTGTTGTTACAGGTATTCATTATCCACTGTGAAATGGCTGTTATGCCCATTACAACGCATGCTTCAATTATAATCTTAAGTATTGCACTGTAATCGACTTTTCCCGGACCTATAATATAATCAATTGCATCACCTGTAAGAATGGGAATGTACAGTGATGAAGCAACGGTTACGGCGGCTGTTACAAGAGAAAGAATAATGTACAGCTTATATTTTTTAATATATGACAGAACCTTAAGAAGTGTAGCTGTCTGCGATGATTTATTTTCCATGCTCATTATTCTGCCACCTCCTTAGGAAACTGTGAGTAGTAAATCTCCTGATATACATGGCAGTTTTCAAGCAGCTCTTCATGTCTTCCGATGCCTGCAATATGTCCGTCATCAAGAACAATTATCTGGTCGGCCTGCATCATTGAAGCTGCACGCTGTGATACGATAAATGTTGTTGGCGCATCAGGCATAGCGGCTATCGACTGGCGGAGTGCCGCATCAGTAGCAAAGTCAAGCGCTGATGCACTGTCATCAAGAATAAGAATCTCGGGACGCTTTACAAGAGCACGGGCAATTGTAAGACGCTGCTTCTGGCCGCCTGAGAGATTCCTGCCTCCCTGCTCAACCATATAGTCAAGCTTTTCTTCTTTTTTATTAACAAATTCAAGTGCCTGTGATATCTTCAGCGCATCCATAATCTCAGCATCTGTGGCATCCTTCTTGCCCCAGAGAAGATTCTCGCGGATAGTTCCCTTGAAGAGGATAGCCTTCTGGAGAACCATGCCTATCTTGCTGCGGAGTTCATCGAATTCATAAGTCTTGACATCGCGTCCGTCAACAAGAACTGTACCGCCGGTTGCATCGTAAAAACGCGGAATCATGTTGACAACCGAAGATTTACCTGAACCGGTACCTCCGATGATACCGACAGTCTGTCCATGAAGAATCTTAAAGCTTATATCTGACAATGCACTTTCGCCTGTTGAGTTGTACGCAAGGTCTACATGCCTGAACTCAACAACTGCATCTGATGAACTACTTCCGGCATTACCTGGATGACCGTCATATGCTGACTCGGCAGGTTCAGCAATCTCCTGGCTTGACTTAATCTCAAATACAGCTTCTATACGGTTGGCGCATGCAAGCGCCTTGGTTATTGTGATTATAAGGTTGGCAAGCTTTATGAGCTCCACAAGAATCTGTGACATGTAATTAACAAGGGCAACAACAGCACCCTGAGTAATAATGCCGCCATCTACCTGGATTGCACCTGTCCACAGAAGTACAAGGGTTGCTGCATTGATGATTACATAAGTAACCGGATTGGTAAGAGCAGATATCTTGCCGACAAACTTCTGCATTGACGTAAGTGATTCGTTGGTTTCTTCAAAATGCTTACGCTCATCTGCTTCTTTGTTGAAAGCCCTGATAACACGGGCACCTGTAAGATTCTCACGGGTTATGCCAAGGACATTGTCGAGAAGCCCCTGAACTTTTTTATACAGAGGCATCGTAATTTTCATGATTCCGAATACAACGATTGAGAGAAGAGGAATCGTCACAACAAATATAAGAGCTGCCTTAACATTTATCGTAAATGCCATTACCATAGCACCGAATACGATAAAAGGTGAACGCAGGAACAGTCTCAGAACCATGTTGACACCTGACTGTGTCTGGTTAATATCACTGGTTATTCTTGTTATAAGTGTTGATGTGCCGACAGTATCAAGTTCAGAGAAGGAAAGACCCTGAATGTGCTCAAACAGGGCATGGCGAAGTTTTGTTGCAAAACCGGTCGCAGCTTTGGCAGCAAAAAACTGTGCAGTTATCGAACTGGTAAGTCCGACAACTGCAAGAAGAACAAGAACAAGGCACATCTTAATGATATATGGCTTGTCTGAATTGGCGATACCGGTATCAATTACGGCAGCCATGACAAGCGGAACAAAAAGTTCAAACAATGCTTCGAGCATCTTAAAGAGCGGAGCAAATATACATTCCTTTTTATAGTCCTTAAGGTAAACTAATAATCTGGACATCGAAACATCTCCATTTCTAAAAAAGTAAGGGTATACTGCAAATCATGCGGATTATTCTGCGAGATACTGCTCATACTGTGCTATGACGGCATCCATTGCAGATTTGCCCGGAGCACCGATTGTAAGGCGCTTCTCAACGCATGTCTTAAGAGAGATTGCATCGTAGATATCATCATCAAATACATCGCATACAGCTTTGTATTCATCAAGCGTAAAGTCATCGAGAGCCTTGTGATGCTCAATTCCGTAGAGTACGAGCTGACCGATAATTCCATGAGCATCGCGGAATGGGACACCCTTACGAACAAGGTAATCAGCAGCATCGGTAGCATTAGTGAAACCATGCTTTGCACTTGCTTCCATTATGTCTTTGTTAAGAGTCATTGTATCAATCATGCCCTTGAATAAAGAGATGCATCCCTTGGCAGTATCAATTGCGTCAAATGTAAGTTCCTTATCTTCCTGGATATCCTTATCGTAAGCGAGAGGAATTCCTTTCATAGTTGTAAGAAGTGACATAAGTGCACCGTATACACGGCCGGTCTTACCACGCACAAGCTCAGCAATATCAGGATTCTTCTTCTGAGGCATGATACTGCTTCCTGTGCTGTATGCATCATCAAGTTCAACAAACTTGTACTCATTTGAATTCCAGATTATGATCTCTTCTGAAAAACGGCTGAGGTGCATCATTATAATTGAAAGTGCATCAAGGAATTCAATAAGGTAATCCCTGTCAGAAACTGAATCCATGCTGTTGAGTGTGGGACCCGTAAAGCCAAGAAGCCTTGCAGTCATCTCTCTGTCGAGCGGATATGTAGTTCCTGCGAGTGCACCTGAGCCGAGAGGGCAGTAGTTCATTCTGGCAAATATATCAGAAAGACGGCTTCTGTCACGCTTAAACATCTCAAAATAAGCACCAAAGTGATGTGCTACTGTAACAGGCTGAGCCTTCTGCATATGTGTAAAGCCCGGCATATATGTCTCAACATTTTCCTTCATTATTCGTAAGATTACCTGAAGAAGCTCCCTGAGTTCTTCGTCGACATTGCCGATCTCGTCGCGTGTATAAAGCTTCATATCAAGTGCAACCTGATCATTGCGGCTGCGTCCGGTGTGGAGACGCTTGCCGGCATCGCCGATGCGCTCAATAAGATTAGCTTCGACAAATGTATGAATATCTTCATACTCGTCAGTAATCTCAAGCTTTCCACTCTCTATATCTTCAAGAATGCTCTTAAGGCCTGCTACGATTTTTTCTGAATCATCCTTAGATATAATTCCCTGTGCACCGAGCATTGTAGCGTGTGCAATACTTCCCTGAATATCCTGCCTGAAGAACTTCTGGTCAAATGATATTGATGCATTGAAGTTGTAGACAAGCTTGTCTGTTTCCTTGGTGAATCGTCCTCCCCAAAGTTTCATGTTATCCTCCATTCCGGCTGTTATGAAGCCTGTATAAATTTTATAATATTGAATCAACGGCCTTTTAATTATGCAATAAGATGATTGCTGTATTAGTTGTGAAGGCTGTCATCATCTCTGAGATAATCCTGTACAAATCCCGGAAGCTTAGAAGAATCTATGCGTCCTTCGCGTACATACTTTCCAAATAGTGTAAGTGCTGCAAGTATGAGAATGCTTGCCAGTGTTATCATAATTCCCGGTATAAGATTAACCGGGCGGTACTTCAGCTCAATTGTGTGTTCACCTGCTGAAAGGTTAATTCCAAGTACGGCACCCTTTATTGCAAATGCAGACACCTTTTTACCGTCTACTTTAACAGTCCAGCCGTTGTCATAAGGTATTGAAAAGAACATTACTCCATCTCTTGCTGTATTGACGGTTCCGCTTATTGCTGTGTCACTGTGCTTTGTAACATTAAGTCCGCCTGAACTTAATATGTTGCAGGCTCTTACGAACTTATCAGAATCCATTGCATACACAAGGGCGTTCATGCTTGTGTCTCCGGCAAGAATAACACTGTCCTCGGTTGTCACATATCCGATATCGATGATTCTGTTACCGTTCTTAAGACCTGAATATGTGTACATCTTACCGTTAATCGTTACGGTAACCGTATCACAGTTAACATTGCGAACGACAGCATACATATGTGCATTAGTATAAGGCGTAAAATTAACCTCAGTATCTGTACGGAATTCATATACCTGCTCAAACACGTCTTCAATTCCTGTATTAGTCTCATAAAAACTGTTCTGAACCTCAATTCCGTTATAAGGCGAATTAGTAATCCATCTGTCTTCAATAGCGGAATCAACCATGAATCCTACAGGAAGAGTATATTTGTTCTCGTAGAGAAATTCGCCGTCACTTCCGTAATAGAAGTTAAAAAGATTACTCTCAGGAAGCAGCTTATTGCTGATTATATATTTTACATTAAATATAGAAGCAGTTGCAAGTGTTGAACCATGGTATGAGTAAGCATTCATTGAGTGCTCGCAGCCAAAGCTTCCGAGAAGGTCTGTTATTCCTGACGGAGCAGTGGAAGAGAATGTTGATATACTTGGATAACCATGCCATGCCGCATCGTTCTTAGTCTTAAGACCAAAAGTCTTCTCAATTCTGTAGAAACCGGTATCATCAGCTCTTACCTTCTCAAGAAGATTATCAACAGCAGCGTTGTCTAGAAGATAAGCGCTTCTGCCGGTTGTACTTAAGCCTGTATTCTCCATATTAATGGTGCATTCTATGATTGCTGATGCAAAGAGTACAAAAAGAAGTATTGGAGCCTTCAGTCTGTTGCGGTTATAGAAGAGCGCAAGCAGCGCATATACAATTATAAATGCCGCACTGATATATACGGACTTCCATTCATACATCTCGTTCAGACCGCATTCTTCAATAAAAAGCATTATTGCAAAGGCTATTGCAAATGCAGTGCCAATCTGTTTCTTTGAGTATTGTTTTATGTCTTTAAAGCCTTCATAGCACATCGTCAGAAGGAAAAAGATATATATAAATGATTGTCTGGCAGGAAGGCTGTTTGGATAATGGAATCCATGCCAGATATAATTAGGAATATTGAGATTATATGCCGTAAGGAAGATAAGCAGAAGGAGACATTTGCCAACCTTCTCACCTGTCTTTGCATTTTTATTCATGAGATACAGCGGAATAAGCATAAAGACCATCACACCGCAGTAGATGTTAGGATAATGCTCAAGCCCGAGATGTACAGGTATATTTATGAGATGCCTGCACAGCATGCTTACTATTGAAAAATAGTTTGTAAGAGTCTCAGGAAATGTCGAACTGCTTGATGCCGAAAGTGAGAAGGCATACATTACAGGAAGCAGGAGACACGCTGCCAGACCACCTGCAAGGAGTGAGTAAAGGCAGAAGTTAAAAAACTTTTTAAGGTATATCTTAAAGCTTCTGTTCCTGTTATACACGAACATGAGCACAACAAAATACAGAACAACGGATATACATATCATAATTGCAATATAATAATTAGTGTAAATGCAGAAGCCGAGACTTATGCAGTAAAGAAGACATTTGTTCTCATTAACGAGGCGCTCAAGACCAAGCATGACCAGCGGAAGCATGACAATACAGTCAAGCCACATGATATTCCAGCTGTATGCGGCAATGAAGCCGGACATTCCGTAGAACATACCGAAAAGAGCAATAGCGCAGCTTTTATTGTTAAAATGCCTGCTGATATAATATGTGAATGCAACACTTGCGAGAGAAGCTTTTATGATAATAATTGCATTCATTATCTCGATGATATATTTTTGCGGGAAAAGAACTATGAGCCAGTTAACGGGACTTGCAAGATAGTATGCATACAATGCAGTGAAGTTGGTGCCCATTCCTATGTCCCATGAATATGAGAGACTTTCACCATGGGCAAGCTTGCGCCAGAGTTCCTTGAAGAATGGCGCGTACTGGTGGTACATGTCCGAACGCAGATAGCAGTTATCTCCGAAAGGGTATATCTCACGTACATAATAAAGTGCCATGAACATTATAAGAGGAATTAAAAAGGCAACTATATATGTAAGGTTGCCATGTGGAATCCTCTCGTCATCCTCGTCTATGAGATTAAAATGAAATGAAAACTTCTTCATCGATGCCTCCTTATAGATTATTTATTCTTGAATATAAAGAACTTGCTGAGTACATAATTGATTATTACCACAAATACATTGCTTATAATCTTCGCAAGAAGACTGTTCATGCCAAGGAGTACAATTGCAACGAACATAAACCCTTCATCGAAAGCAAGTGAGAGAAGTCTTGCAATTACAAAGCCTGTAAGTTCTGCCATTACTACTTTAAAAGCCATGCTTTTGCTTTCAAAGACAAAAAGCTTGTTAGTTACAAAAGCAAATGCAACAGAAATAACCCATGCTATAACATTGCCTACAAGGGATGCGGCATCTTCAGACATTATAAATGCAAGTTCGCGTTCGGCAAACCAGAAGACAACAATATTGATTATTGTTGTGAGTACACCGAAAATTAAATAGCTTATAGTTTCTTTGTTCAGAAATTTTTTGATAAGATTGTTGATTTTATCATTCATATTTTATATAACCATGCCTTTCCAATACATGCTTTCCATTGTACTATATCGCTAACTTAGTGTAAATATTTTTTTGGGTTTTGCAGGCAAAATCTGTTGTAAATCTCTTGCAAAATCACTTGTAATATGAAGCTGATTCATATAAAATGAAATAAGCATAAAGGGGCTTCTCCCGGAGAAGGTGGGAGAATATGCATAAAACTAACAAATTAATAATTTTTGCACTGGCAGTTCTTATATGCGGAAGCATATACTATATGTCAGATTATATGCCGGATTACAGGCCGGAGAGCATGACTGGAATGCCGGATTCTGGTACAACGGACGCTGAGCTGCAGAACGGTAAGAACGATACGGCTTCGCAGGAATCACAGCCGGAACTTATATATGTTTATGTGTGCGGAAGTGTCAATGAACCGGGCGTTTATGAAGTGAGGGAAGGCTCAAGGGTGCATGAACTGATAGCACTTGCAGGAGGCTTTGCAGAGGACGCGTACACTCTGTCGGTTTCAATGGCTAAGCCTGTCACTGACGGACAGACCTTGTATGTTCCGCATCTGGATGAAGCAGAAGACGATGTGGCAGGAAGCAGATTATCCGGAAGTGTAACCGGTGATGATGACATTTATGGACAGAAGACAAAGATTAACATTAACACGGCATCTGTTGAACAGCTGATGACACTTAAGGGAATTGGGGAGTCAAGGGCAAGAGATATAGTAGATTACAGAACGCGCAACGGAAGTTTCAAGAAGACGGAGGATGTCATGAAAGTAAGCGGAATAAAGGAAGCCGCGTACTCAAAGATTAAAGATAATATCTGTGTAAAGTGACCGGAATTCGGAATTATATATTTAATTATGAAAATTGGAGAATCAGATGGCAAGGAAGATTTTGGTAGTAGATGATGAAAAATTAATTGTAAAAGGAATACGCTTCAGCCTTTTACAGGATGGAATGGAAGTTGACTGTGCTTATGATGGCGAGGAAGCACTTGAGATGATCAAAACCAACACATATGACATGGTGCTGCTTGATCTGATGCTGCCAAAGATAGACGGAATTGCAGTATGCCAGCAGGTAAGGGAGTTCTCCAATGTACCGATAATTATGCTTACGGCTAAGGGCGATGATATGGATAAGATTCTCGGATTGGAATATGGTGCCGATGATTATATAACGAAGCCGTTTAACATTCTCGAGGTTAAAGCAAGAATGAAGGCAATATTCAGAAGAAGCGGTGGAAGTGAGAGTGAGGGCAGACAAAGCGAGGCCGCACGTAAGGTAATAAGTTCAGGAAGTCTTAAGCTTGATTGCGATGCAAGAACGCTTCAGATAAGCGGAAGAGAGATATATCTTACAGCCAAGGAATTTGATCTTATGGAACTGCTTGCATCTAATCCCGGCAAAGTGTATTCAAGAGAGTCGCTTCTTAATACAGTCTGGGGGTATGATTATCCGGGAGATGTAAGAACGGTTGATGTACATGTAAGAAGACTGCGCGAGAAGGTTGAACCTAACGCAAGCGATCCTAAATATATACAGACAAAGTGGGGAGTAGGCTATTATTTTGGGCAGAATTAAGACCATTATTGGTAAAATCAAAAAGTTTATCCATAGTATGAGATTTGGCATATTTGCTGTGATACTCATACTTGGTTCTATACCGATGACTGTACTTGAACATTCCATGCATGCTTATTACAGGTCAGCGATGATTAATAATACGCAGGCACAGCTTCAGGTACAGGCTGTTGCATTGGCCGGAGAGATTGGCAAGTATCAGGATAAGACATTTACATCAACCGGTTCTTATGAGGCTGTCATAAGACAGTATTCTACATTCAGTGATTCACGGATTCTTCTTGTTAATTACGGATATGTTATTGCATATGATTCATATGCTTTTGAGAGCGGCAAGACAATTGTATCTGAGAATGTTATCAAAGCGTTTACAACGAAAAAAACTATTTCTGCGTATAACAAAGCAGCAGGAAGCATAGAGATAATGACTCCTGTTCTGGATGACAATAAGAATGCATATGCAGTTGTTGTTATGTCAACAGATGTAAGTGAAGCTCTTAATTATACTGATGATGTGCTGCAGAAGATATACATAATCAAGGTTTCGGCAATAACAATGCTCATTATTATTGCATTTATCATATCCGGGATACTTGTGCGTCCCATAGGCAATGTTACGCACCAGGTCAACGATATAGCGATGGGACATTATGACCGCAGAATCAGGAAGGGAGCATATAGCGAGCTTTCGGACATGACATCGGGCTTTAACGACATACTTGATAAGATGAATAATCTTGACGAGTCACGGCAGGAATTTGTGTCTAATGTATCACATGAACTTAAGACACCTATCACATCAATGAAGGTACTGGCAGATTCACTTAATACGCAGGAAGATGTCCCTGTTGAACTTTACCGGGAATTTATGGCAGATATTGTTGAAGAGATTGACAGAGAGAGTAAGATAATTGATGATCTCCTATCGCTTGTTAAGATGGATAAGTCTTCAATGACGCTTAATATTTCTTCGGTTAATATTAATGAGCTTCTTGAGCTTATACTTAAGAGACTTAAGCCGATTGCCCAGAAGAAGAATATAGAGCTCCTTTTTGAAAGCTTCAGGCCCGTTGTTGCCGAGATTGATGAGGTTAAGTTTACGATTGCCATATCCAATCTTGTGGAGAATGCAATCAAATACAATCGTGACGACGGCTGGGTGCATGTATCACTGAATGCGGATCACAGATATTTTTATGTGCGTGTGGAGGATAACGGAATAGGTATCCCTCAGGAGAGCCAGAAGATGGTGTTTGAGAGATTCTACCGTGTTGATAAGGCACGTTCAAGACAGACAGGCGGGACAGGACTCGGACTTTCGATTGTACGTAATGCGGTTCTTATGCACCATGGGGCAATAAGGCTTCACAGTGAAGAAGATGTGGGAACTACATTTACGGTGAGAATACCGCTGAATTACGTACCCGAATAGATGGCAGGAGGCAGTTGTGAAAAGTCATAATATTAATATATTGAATACATGCAAAAAAATGCTGGCCGTTCTGTCGGTATGTGTGTTTATTACAGTATCATTGACAGGCTGCAGGGCATCATCGTCAAAGAATCAGTTCACAATATACTATGTTAATCAGGAACGCACGGCATTGGCCGAATACAAGACAAAGCTTGACGAATCTGCAGATGCACAGGCGCTTGTTAATGAGATGGATAAGGCAAGAAAGAAAAGTACATTTATTCCGGCAAGACCTGCATATGTCAAAGTGGATCATGTACAGACAGATGGTCAGAATGTATATATATATTATACGGATACATATAAGTCAATGGATAATGCAACGGAAATGCTTTACCGTGCAGCAGTTGTTAAGACAATTACGCAGCTTCCGGAAGTTGACCATGTTACGTTCTATGTAGATGGTGCACCTGCAACATATGCTGATGGAACTGTGATAGGAATGATGAGCGCAGATGATTTTGTTGAAGCATCAGGGAGTAACTCGGCAGATATACAGTCAGCCGATATAAAGCTTTATTTTGCTAATGCTAAGGGCGATAAGCTTATACCGATGGATATGAACGTAACATATAATAAGAATGTCCCGATTGAAAGAGTAGTGGTCGAGCAGCTCATAAACGGACCGGGGATTTCCGGATATTACAGGACACTTCCTGCCAACGTAAAGCTTCTTGGAATATCTGTTACCGACGGAACATGCTATGTTAATCTTGATTCTACATTCATAGACGGTATGGTTAATGCAGCAGAGATGGTTCCGGTATATTCAATCGTGAATTCACTGTGTGACATTCCGCAGATTGACCGCGTACAGATTCTGATTAACGGGGAATCCAACAGAATGTACAGGGAGAGCATTTCGCTTGAGACAAAGTTTACAAATAATGAAGATATAGTGCAGAAGACAGGGGAGTAGATCTGCAGCATATACATAACTGCCTGCACATAAAAAGGGGGAATGTTAATGATAAAACGCCCGCTTGTATGGATGGCACTCGCACAGATTACCGGAATAGCGGGTGCTGTCTTTGACATGATGTGGCTTCCATCAGCATTTGCAATCATGGTAATTATATCAGCGGTAATGCGTCAGTGCCATGATTTGTATTTATCGGGACGGCGCAGCAGGGCCGAAAAAAGCGATATTGCCGGTCACTTCGGCAATAGTAATTGCGGCAATATTATTACAACAGTCTTAATTCTAATATTTATCTTTGCCGGAGCGCATACAGCGCAAAGGCGTATGAACACAACATATCCGGAAGATATATCACAGATTTCGGGTAAAGTCACCAAAATCCGCAACAAATCCTCAGGAAAACAGATTCAGATTTCATGCAGTTATGCAGACAGAAGAAAAACAATATGCAGAGCGGGCACGCATTATAATCTCATTGTATATGTGCCATATGGTACGGAAGAGTGTGGCGAAGGAGATACCATAATTGTGTCAGGCAGGCTTTCGGATTTTGACAGTGCAATGAATCCGGGAGAATTTGATGCAAAAAAATACTATGCTTCACTTAATGTAAATGGGAAAGTAAATGCAGATAGCATTAGTGTAATACGGCATAATGAAAACAGGTTACTTGGGCTGATATTCGCCGTGAAGGCTGTGATGCAGCAGTCAATAACAAAATGCTCGGAGGCGGAAGATGCAGGAATAGTCATGTCGATGATTCTGGGAGACAAGTCAGAACTTGACAGCGCGATTAATGTCCTGTACCAAAGAAGTGGAATAGCACATATACTTGCAATAAGCGGTGTTCACATATCAATTATAGGGATGACGCTTTACAGGATCCTGCGCCGGGCAGGCTTAAGGTTTGGCGGTGCATCGGTAATAAGCTGCATAATAATTGCCGGCTATGGAATTATGACCGGCAATGCAGTATCGGCTGTAAGGGCATTTGTAATGTTTGCTGTAAGCTGTGGTGCGCAGGTGCTGGGAAGAAAATATGATATGGCATGTTCTGCGTCGCTTGCATCAATATTGATTCTGCTGGATATGCCGCTGATGATTACTAATAGTGGGTATATTCTTTCTTTTGGCGCAATAGCGGCACTGATTAAAGTGAATCCGGTCATATATGAGACCGGGGAATGGCTTGTTGACAAGGCTGCATCACTGAATGGATATGCAGACGGATATAAAGGTAAATATAAAGCTGTGATAAAACTGCTTATGCAGTCATTGTCTGCAAGTATAAGTGTCAGTCTGGTGACGGTTCCGGTGTTACTGTTGTCATTTGGGGAATTTCCACTTTTATCAATATTTCTTAATCTTGCAGTCATACCGCTAATGGAATTTGTAATGGCAGGAGGCATAATTGCCGGAATAGCCGGAATTGTTAATATATATGCCGGCAGATTTGTAATGGGTGTGGTACATTATACGCTTCTTTTATTCAGAAAGATGTGCGGGATATCGGTTGCGGCAGAGTGGTCGCATATAATCCCCGGAAGGCCGGGATTGTCCAAAATCATAGTCTATTATATGCTGCTTGTGGCATTAACAGCCCTACACACATATATCAGGCATAATGCAAAAAACATCAAAGACGGAGGTATGTTCAGCTATGCGGTGTGCGTGATCGTTCCGTTAATGGCACTGCTTATGTTTTTTAATCCGGTGAGATATCTTACGGTGCGCATGATGTATGTGGGGCAGGGGGACGGAATATACATAAGAGTCCCGGATGGCATGAATATACTTATGGATGCAGGAAGTACGGATAAGAAGAAACTTGGCGAATATACGCTGGTTCCGTCGCTTAAAGCGGGAGGAATCCGGTCTGTTGACTATGCGGTAATAAGCCATCTGGATGAAGACCATTATAATGGCATACTTTATCTTGTGCAGAACCAGAATATAACCGGAATCCGCGTACGCAGCATAATTATTCCGGAACTGCCTGATGATGATACATATGGGACAATCGTGCGTGCAGCAAAAGATAATGGTACTAATATAATAAATGCATACTGTGGCATGAAAATAGAAGCGATGAATGGGCAGTTTGCATTGGAGTGCATCGCACCGGATTATGTGGATATGTACAGTGATAAAAATGAGGGATCGCTCATAATGCAAATGACATATGACAGATTTGCAATGCTCTTTACCGGGGATGTGCAGGGAAAAGGTGAAGAGAATCTGACTGAAGTTCTCAATGAAGGGGCTTCAATGTCTTCCACCAAAAAGCCTGCAGGCTTTAACATCCTGAAAGTGGCCCATCATGGTTCGTCAGGGTCGACAACAGATGAATTCCTTGAACGTGTAAAACCGGATGTGGCAATGATTTCTTGTGGAATTGATAACAGATACAGACATCCGCACAAGGAGACAATCGACAGGCTGCGTGTATCAGGAGCGGGTATTATAAGGACTGATGAAAGTGGCGCAATAACCGTGAAGACAGATGGAAAGAAGTATGGAGTGGAGGTCTTCAGGTAAACGGGATATGATGGACTTAAATAACGACTCATACCCCGACCTGATATGAGCATCAAATACGGGGGGCTTTTGCTCCGGCATCATATATAATAAAGTATATGTTCAGGATGCCATATACTTATTCACGCATTTTTCAAGCCTGTTAAGAATAAGATATAGTACGCCTGCAATTATGCAGAGTATTACAATGGACATAAGCACCCAGTTCATCTTGAACGTCTGGCTGCCATATATTATGAGAAAACCAAGCCCCCTGCGTGCTGCAAGAAATTCCCCGATTATTACGCCGACAAGGCACAGACCGATATTAACCTTGGCATTACTGATTATTATAGGGAGAGAACTTGGCAGGATAAGGCGGAAAAGCACATCGAGCCTGTTGCCGCCAAGCATCTTGATAAGCTTTATCTTTTCAGAATCTATCTGCGAAAAGCTTGTGTAAAGGTTAATTATTGTACCGAATACAGCGATTGAAATGGCAGTCACTATAATTGTCTTTGGGTTGTTGCCAAGCCATACAATGAGAACAGGAGCAAGTGCAGACTTTGGCAGGCTGTTCAGTATTACAAGGTATGGTTCGAGTATTCCTGACACAGTATCCGATGCCCACAGAAGAATGGCAAGAAGAATTCCGGCTGTGAGAACAAGGATAAAGCTTAGAAGCGTTTCTGCAAGTGTAATTCCTGTATGAATAAAAATGTCTCCGGAACGGCACATTGAAATAAGGGTGGCAGCAATGCGTGAGGGTGAACTGAATATAAATGCATCAATGCTGCCGGTGCGTGCGCCGGTTTCCCACATTATAATAAACAGAACGAATAAGGCAATGCGTGAAAATACAATCATGTAATGATGCATCAGGCAGTGGCGTATATAAGATTGCTGTGAGGGAGAAATGTCCCTGTGATTATTTTTATTCATTGCCTGTCAGCTCCTTCCATATAATGTTGAAATAATCCTTGAATGCAGGTGCATTGCGGGATGTCATAGGCGTTCTGTTATCTATTCCGAGGTCAATGGTAATGATATCGCGGATTGTACATGGACGTTTTGTCAGAACAACAACGCGGTCTCCCATTGATATTGCTTCGGAGAGGTCGTGCGTAACAAGAATGGCTGTTTTACCTTCATTTTTAAGAATTGTTCCTATATCGTCACATACTTCAAGGCGTGTCTGGTAATCAAGTGCGGAAAAAGGCTCGTCAAGAAGCAGAAGGTCGGGTTCGAGGGCCAGTGTGCGTATCAGTGCTGCACGCTGGCGCATTCCGCCGGACAACTGTGAAGGACGGACATCCTTAAAGCTGTCAAGACCATATGCCTTCAAAAGAGTGTCAACATATTCAAGCTTTTTAGGGGTAGCACAGTGCTGTATATCAAGTCCGAGGCGTGCGTTACCGTATACTGTACGCCATTCAAAAAGGTTGTCTTTCTGGAACATGTAACCGATGTTGCTATTGCTGCCAAGTGTGATTGCTCCAGAATCGGGATGTATAAGACCCGCAATAAGTGAGAGAAGGGTGGATTTGCCACATCCTGACGGACCGACTATCGCAATAAATTCCCCTTTTTCAATAGTGATGCTTACGTCTGTGACAGCAGGGGTCTCACCATTTAATGTGTGGTATGAATACGATATATGGTCAATATTTAATGCATATTCCATACACAGCCCTCCGCAATAATAAGTTATTTTCATATAAATATATTATGCAAAATAATAAAAAAAGGTTTACATTTTTAAACAGAGTATGTATAATAATCTATGTTTTGATGCTTTCGTGGCTCAGTTGGTAGAGCGATTGATTCGTAATCAATAGGTCGTGGGTTCGAGTCCCATCGGAAGCTTTAACAAAAGCTGTGAAGGTGCAGACCGTACAAGGCGGTCACAGATGGCAATCATACTGTCAGAGAGAGAGGATCACTGGCTGAGAGTCCTTTTGAGTTAAAGAATGGCATTGAATTTCACACCGGAGCTGCGTTGCTGAAGAGTGGCTGTGACCGCAAAGTAGGCTGCGACGTGTAGACGCGTTAAGTCGGAAGAGAGTCCGGATATTCCGGGAATATGGGTGGTACCGCGGTTAATTCGTCCCTTGTTTTGGGGGCGTTTTTTATTTGTCAAAATATATATTAAACGTCCACGCAGAACATTTATCAGTACATAATGAAAGGAATGGGATTTCAATGATGAAGGAACGTTTGAAGAAAATCATGGAAAATGCGAGAACTCAGATTGATGAGACTGACTCGCTCGAAAGACTTAATGAGATTAAAGTAGGTCTTCTTGGTAAGAAAGGTGAACTTACTGAAGTGCTTAAGGGCATGAAGGATGTGGCTCCTGAAGAAAGACCACAGGTAGGTCAGATAGTTAACGAGACAAGACAGGCAATCGAGGAGATGCTTGAGAATGCAAGAACAGACCTCGCAAAGAAGAAAAGAGAACTTCAGATGAAGGCAGAGGTTATTGATGTAACACTTCCAGCCAGAAAAAACAATGTAGGTCATCGTCATCCTAATACAATAGCACTTGAAGAAGTAGAGAAGATATTTGTCGGAATGGGATATGAAGTGGTTGAAGGACCGGAGGTCGAGTATGACTACTATAACTTTGAGGCATTGAATATTCCTGCTAACCATCCGGCTAAGGATGAGCAGGATACATTTTATATTAATGACAAGATTCTTCTCCGTACACAGACATCACCTGTTCAGGTACGCCAGATGGAGAGAGGTCATCTTCCTATCAGAATGATTGCGCCGGGAAGAGTATTCCGTGCAGATGAAGTGGATGCAACACATTCACCTTCATTCCATCAGATTGAGGGTATGGTAATAGATAAAAATATTACATTTGCAGATCTTAAGGGTACATTGCAGGAATTTGCCAGAGAGCTGTTCGGTGAGGATACAAAGGTTAAGTTCAGACCTCATCACTTCCCGTTCACAGAGCCAAGTGCTGAGATGGATGTAACATGCTTCAAGTGCGGAGGCAAGGGATGCCGTTTCTGTAAGGGCGAAGGCTGGATTGAGATTCTCGGATGCGGAATGGTTCATCCTAAGGTTCTTAAGATGAGCGGAATAGACCCTGAAGAGTATTCAGGATTTGCATTTGGTGTAGGACTTGAGCGAATCGCACTTCTCAAATATGAGATTGACGACATGAGACTTCTCTATGAGAATGATGCAAGATTCCTTAAGCAGTTCTAAGTAAAAGCTGACACTAATTATTGGTCAGGATATTCTGAAAAGAGTAATTTGGAAACATATATGCAGAGAATGGAGAATTAAAATCATGAATACATCTTTAAATTGGATTAAAGCATATGTACCGGGACTTGAGTGTACGGATCAGGAATATATGGACGCCATGACATTAAGCGGTACAAAGGTAGAAGGATATAAAGCACTTGATGCAGACCTTGATAAGATAGTTGTAGGACAGATTATATCAGTAGAAAAGCATCCTGATGCAGATAAGCTTGTTATATGCCAGGTTAACATAGGCAAAGAGACAATACAGATAGTTACAGGTGCGCCCAATGTAGTTACCGGAATGAAGGTACCTGTAGTGCTCGATGGCGGACGTGTTGCCGGAGGACATGACGGTTCTAAGACGGAAGGCGGAATTAAGATTAAGAAGGGCAAACTCCGTGGTGTTGAATCTAACGGTATGATGTGCTCTATAGAGGAGCTTGGTTCATCAAGAGACTTTTATCCGGATGCACCTGAGAATGGCCTTTATGTAATGCCTGAGGATGCAGTTGTCGGTTCTGACGCAATAGAGGCACTCGGACTGCGCGATACTGTATTTGAATATGAGATTACTAACAACAGAGTAGACTGTTACAGCATTCTTGGCGTAGCAAGAGAGGCGGCGGCAACATTCAATAAGGATTTTGTTATGCCTCCTGTCAAGAAAGTCGGCAACAGCGAGGATGTTAATGACTATGTGAAAGTTGATGTTCAGGCAACAGATCTCTGCCCAAGATACACAGCAAGACTTGTAAGGAATATCAAGCTTGCGCCATCACCTGAATGGATGCAGAGAAGACTTGCTGCAAGTGGAATCAGACCTATCAATAATATCGTAGATATTACTAATTACGTAATGGAAGAGTACGGACAGCCTATGCATGCATATGATTATGATACGCTTGCAGGCGGTAAGATAATAGTACGCCGTGCAGAAGAGGGCGAAGAGTTTGTAACACTTGACGGACAGACAAGAAAGCTTGATCCTTCAATACTTATGATATGTGATGCTGAGAAGTCAGTAGGTGTTGCAGGTATCATGGGCGGTGAAAATTCTAAGATAACAGATGATGTTAAGACAATGCTTTTTGAAGCAGCATGCTTTGACGGAACTAATATCCGTCTTTCAGCCAAGAAGATTGGTATGAGAACAGAAGCATCAGGCAAGTTCGAGAAAGGACTTGATCCTAATCTTGCATCAGAAGCTATTGACAGGGCATGCCAGCTTATTGAAGAACTCGGAGCAGGCGAAGTTGTCGGCGGAATGATCGATGTATATCCTCAGAAGAATGTGGAGAAGAGAATCAAGTTCGAGCCTGACAAGATTAACAAGCTGCTCGGAATAGATATTTCAGCAGAAGAGATGCTTGGATATCTTAAGAAGATTGAACTCGTATATAACGAAGAGACTAACGAACTTATAATACCTACATTCAGACAGGATCTTGAGTGTGGTGCCGATATAGCGGAGGAAGTTGCAAGATTCTACGGATATGCCAACATTCCTACAACACTTCCATCAGGTGAGGCTACAACAGGTAAGCTTTCATTTAAGATGAGAATTGAGGGCGTTGCAAGAGATATTGCAGAGTTCTGTGGTTTCTCACAGGGTATGACGTATTCATTTGAAAGCCCTAAGGTATTTGATAAGCTTCTTCTTCCGGAGGATTCACCGCTTCGCAAGGCAATAGTTATATCTAATCCTCTTGGTGAAGATTTCAGCATTATGAGAACAACTTCACTTAACGGAATGCTTACATCACTGTCCACTAACTATAACAGAAGAAATAAGAATGTTAAGCTCTATGAGCTGGGCAATATTTATCTTCCAAAGTCACTTCCTCTTACAGAGCTTCCTGATGAGAGAATGCAGTTTACACTCGGCTTCTATGGAGACGGTGATTTCTTCAGTATGAAGGGAGTTGTTGAGGAATTCCTTGAAAAGGTAGGAATGAGAAATAAGCCTGAATATAATCCTGACGCAGGCAAAACATTCCTTCATCCGGGAAGACAGGCTGACATAGTCTATGACGGAGAAGTAATCGGATATCTCGGAGAGGTTCATCCTGATGTACTTGACATTTATTCAATAGGGGAGAAGGCTTATGTTGCAGTAATTGATATGCCGCATATAGTAGAGAAGGCAACATTTGACAGAAAGTATGAAGGAATTGCAAAGTTCCCTGCAGTTACAAGAGATATTTCAATGGTTATGGATAAGTCAGTGCTTGTTGGAACTGTTGAGGATATCATAGAGAAGAGAGGCGGAAAGCTTGTTGAGAGCTATAAGCTCTTTGATATCTATGAAGGCTCACAGATTAAGTCAGGATTCAAATCAGTTGCTTATTCTATAAGTTTCAGGGCAAAGGACAGAACACTTGAGGACAAGGATATCAATCCTATTATGGAAAATATACTTAAGGACCTCGGAGCACTTGGAATAGAGCTCAGAAGCTGATAATTCAGCTTCCGGGTGTTCTGACAATATATATAGTGAGTTGTTCAGAAATGAGGAAGGTTTTATGATGGAATTACATGATTTTTACTATGATCTGCCACAGGAGCTTATTGCGCAGGATCCGTTATCTGACCGTTCAGCGTCAAGACTGATGCTGCTTGATAAGAATACAGGTGAGATTGAGCATAAGATATTTAAGGATATAATTGATTATCTTAATCCGGGAGACTGCCTTGTTATCAATGATACCAAGGTAATTCCGGCAAGGCTTATAGGAGAGAGAGTCGGAACAGGTGCAACCATAGAGGTTCTTCTGTTAAAGCGTAAGGAAGACATGAAGGATGTCTGGGAAGTGCTTGTAAAGCCCGGCAAGAAGGCTAAGATCGGGACAAAGATAAGCTTTGGTGACGGCAGGCTTGTGGCTGAGGTTATAGATATTGTTGAAGAAGGCAACAGACTGATTCAGTTTACTTATGAAGGTATTTTTGAAGAGATTCTTGACGAACTTGGACAGATGCCGCTGCCTCCTTACATAACACACAAGCTTCAGGATAAGAACAGATACCAGACTGTATATGCAAAGCATGAAGGCTCAGCGGCAGCGCCTACTGCAGGACTTCACTTTACGAAGGAGCTGCTGGAAAGGATTCAGGAAAAAGGTGTTGATATAGCACGCGTAACACTTCATGTCGGACTTGGAACATTCAGACCTGTCAAGGTTGAGAATATTCAGGAGCACCACATGCACTCTGAATATTATGTAGTAACGCAGGAAGCTGCGGATAAGATTAATAATGCAAAGGCTGATGGCGGGCGTGTTATATGCGTAGGAACAACAAGCTGCAGAACTATTGAGTCAGCGTCAGATGATGACGGCAGGGTTAAGGCATGCAGCGGATGGACGGAGATATTCATCTATCCGGGATATAAGTTCAAGGTGCTTGATGCGCTTATAACTAATTTCAATCTGCCGGAGTCGACGCTTTTGATGCTTGTATCCGCATTAGCGGGAAGAGAGCATATCCTTGCAGCGTATAAGACGGCGGTTGAGGAAAAGTACAGGTTCTTTTCTTTCGGTGACGCTATGTTCATACATTGACATAATCGGTGTCATTTGATAGAATTCATAGTTGGTTGAGTAGGGTGGATAATCGCGGCTGCTTATGCAGGTGAGGAAAGTCCGGGCTTCACAGGGCAGGATGCCGGATAACGTCCGGTGGAGGTGACTCCAAGGCCAGTGCAACAGAGATATACCGCCGGAGCTGGCAGTTTGCTGCAAGTTCCGGTAAGGGTGGAAAGGCAGTGTAAGAGACTACCGTTCTCATGGTAACATGAGAAGCCATGTAAACCCCATCCGAAGCAAGACCAGACAAAGGCGATACGGCTGCCCGTCGTGCCTTTGGGTAGGTCGCTTGAGCCTGCTGGTAACAGCAGGACTAGATAGATGATTATCACGTGCGGTAACGCATTTGACATAACCCGGCTTACAGCCCTGCTCAATCTATCCAATGTATAATCAAAATAATGCCCGTACGGGACATCACATGAAGAATTCATGATGTATGTAACCTGTACGGGCATTTTTATTGTTGTATTGTGATTTCTGCAGGCAATTACCGGTTCAAATGCATTACTGCTTTATATACTTTTCCTCGCAGTATAGGCATCTGTACACCTGATTATCCTCATCGGTAAGTGTGAATACGTGATCCAGTTCCTGCTCAATGGATGTAATACAGCGTGGGTTCTTACATCTGATAACATTGGTTATACGCTTTGGAAGCGAAAGACGCTTTTTCTCTACGATTTCTCCGTTCTTGATAATGTTAACAGTGATGTTGTGGTCGATAAAACCGAGGACATCGAGATCTACAAGGTCAAGTCCGCCTTCAATCTTAATAATGTCCTTCTTACCCATCTTATTGCTGCGTGCATTCTTGATTATGGCAACCTGGCAGTCAAGCTTTCCGAGACCGAGATTGTCATATATCTGCATGCTCTTTCCTGCTTCTATATGGTCGAGAACAAAACCTTCATTTAACTGTCCTACATTTAACATAGTAATAATCTCCGTTCTGCCGGTACAGGTGTGTGTGATACATGTAATAAAATATGTGCTGACCGGCTGATTTTAATTTATAAATTGGAAGTATCAATTCCAAGAAGCGTTAGTATAAGTGCCATACGCACATATACGCCGTTCTGAACCTGCTTGAAATATGCAGCTCTTGGGTCATCATCTACTTCTACTGATATCTCGTTAACTCTTGGAAGTGGGTGGAGAACGTACATATCAGGCTTGGCAAGCTGCATTTTCTCAGCATCAAGTATGTAGAAATTCTTCATTCGCAGATATTCGTCTTCGTTGAAGAAACGCTCGCGCTGGACTCTTGTCATATAGAGTATGTCAAGCTCAGGCATAACGTCCTCAAGCTTTTCAACTTCTTTATATTCAACATGATTAGCCTCAAGAACGTCATCACGGATATAGTCAGGTACGCGGAGTTCTTTTGGTGATATGAGGACAAACTTTACATTATCATATCTTATAAGTGAGTTGATGAGTGAATGTACAGTACGTCCAAACTTAAGGTCACCGCAAAGCCCGATTGTGAGATTGCCGAGACTCCCGCGGAGTGAGCGGATTGTCATAAGGTCTGTGAGAGTCTGCGTAGGATGCTGATGTCCGCCATCGCCTGCGTTAATTACAGGAATACGGGATTTGCCGGCGGCTACCATTGGTGCACCTTCCTTTGGATGACGCATTGCACAGATATCTGCGTAGCATGATATAACGCGGATTGTATCAGATACACTTTCGCCTTTTGAAGCTGAGCTTGAATTGGCAGAAGAAAAACCAAGAACAGACCCGCCGAGATTAATCATAGCTGCTTCAAAGCTTAACCGGGTCCTTGTGCTTGGTTCATAGAAAAGTGTTGCTAATTTTTTGCCTGTACAGCAGTGACTGTACCTGGCGGGGTCAGCGGCGATGCTGTCTGCAAGATTCAACAGCCTGTCCGTTTCTTCCACTGATAAATCGAGAGGATTTAACAAATGTTTCATACGTACCTCCATAAAATTTTACATTTTAAACTATTCTACTCTAAAATTGTTAAATACTCAAGAGGAATATTTGGAGAGGAGGGGAAATAAGTGGAGGGGTGGAATTGTTTAACTTCGTCATTTTACTGCAAATGACGAAGTTGAACTTGATTTTGATGAAGTGGGAATTTATAATTTAACTAAATCGAAGGCATCTATACTTCTGATGAACGATTGAAAAAGATTGTTTTAGATAACCCGAGTTGTCGTGAGAAAGGCTTTGGGTCAGGCTCAATTATTATTTGATTCGCTTATGCAGGAATATTTTGGGTAGAAGGGGAGAATAGGTATGAACGACTATAAAAAATGGCTGACAGAACGTTTCCGTATAGAAAGGCAGCGTTTTGATAGATCCGGTGTATATGCATACACACAGAGAGCAATAGCATACAACTCCAATAAAATTGAAGGAAGCACATTGACACCGGAACAGACGGCATCTTTATTTGATAACGGTACACTGCCTCAAAATGACAATTACTACAGGGCAAAGGATGTTGAGGAAATGAATGGTCATTTCTTGATGTTCAACTGTATGATAGATACTTTGGATGAACCATTGACAGAAAATCTCATCAAACGTTTTCATCATGAACTTAAGTCAGGAGTATTTGAAGATCGGGCAAATGGATATGCAATCGGTGCTTACAAAGAAAGACCGAACATGATTGGAATGTATAAGACAGTGCTTCCTAATCAGGTTTCAGAAGAAATGGGGAAGCTGTTGGATTGGTATGAACAACAGGAAAAGAACTTAGACGTGTTAGCAGAGTTTCATGCGAGGTATGAGACAATTCATCCATTTCAGGATGGAAACGGCAGAACCGGAAGGATGATTCTCTTTAGAGAATGCCTTATAAATCCGGATTTAAAACCATTTATCATTTTGGATGTAAATAGAGAAAAGTACATTGACGGGTTAAAAGAATATCGTGAAAATCAAAAGACAGAAAAGCTGGTTTCTTTAATGAATCAGGAAATAGAGGATTATTATACGCAATGTAAATATTTTATGAATGATTAGGAGTGCATGTTTGACAATCGGTCAAGAACTCCATAGGCATTTTTAATAAGTGGGATTTGCTGATTATGTTCTTTATGATGATAGTCATAGACCGCTTGCTGTAATAGAAGCTAAGACGACATGCACCGATGTTGCAAAGGGCAGACAACAGGCAAAACTCTATGCTGACTTACTAGAGGCACAATACAATAGAAGACCGGTGGTTTTTCTTACCAATGGTTTTGAAACAAGAATTATAGATAATCAGTATCATGACACAAATCTGGACAGCAGACAGATTTACTTTGTGAATCAGATAGTAGAGTATATTGTACACAACGGGATGATGAAGGATTTGTCTGTACTTCAGGAATCGCCATTTACTGACAAGAGAAGCGTAGCGGAGATATTTACGGACATGACAGTCTGGATGGGAATCAGAAAGGTGATTGACCGGATTAATACAAATGCTGCAGCGTAAAGATATCAAAAAGTATTGAATTTATTGAAAAAAAATTCTAACTATGATAGCATAATAGATTGTGTGAAGTGTTAAAAAAAGCTATGAATAGCAGATTAACAGAAGCTAAAGAACACAAAGACAGTAAAACTGTGATTTATCCAAGGAGGAATATAGAAATATGAAACTAGGTATTGTAGGACTTCCGAATGTCGGAAAGAGTACACTGTTTAATTCACTTACAAAGGCAGGGGCTGAGTCAGCCAATTATCCGTTCTGTACAATTGACCCTAATGTAGGAGTTGTTGCAGTTCCGGATGACAGACTTAACAAGCTGGCAGCTCTTTATAATTCAGCCAAGATAACACCGGCAGTTATAGAGTTCGTAGATATTGCAGGACTTGTTAAGGGAGCATCAAAGGGAGAGGGACTCGGCAACCAGTTCCTTGCCAATATCCGCGAGGTTGATGCGATTGTTCATGTCGTAAGATGTTTTGAGGACAGTAATATCGTTCATGTTGACGGCTCTATAGATCCAATCAGAGATATAGAGACTATTAACCTTGAGCTTATATTCTCAGATATAGAGATTCTTGAAAGAAGACTTGCCAAGCAGTCAAAGGCTGCATTCAATAATAAGGATATTGCCAAGGAATGTGATCTTATAAAGCGCGTCAAGGCACATCTTGAGGAAGGCAAGCTTGCAAAAAGCTTTGAGACAGACGATGAGGATGAGCAGGCAATGCTTAAGTCATATAATCTGCTCACAGCCAAGCCTGTAATTTTTGCGGCTAATGTTAAAGAGGATGACCTTGCTGATGACGGAGCCGGCAATAAGTTTGTTCAGTCGGTAAGGGATTATGCTGCCAAGGAGAACTGCGAGGTATTCGTTATCTGTGCGCAGATTGAGCAGGAGATATCAGAGCTTGATGATGATGAGAAGAAGATGTTCCTTGAAGACCTCGGACTTTCAGAGTCAGGTCTTGACAAGCTTATAGCTGCAAGCTACAGACTTCTCGGACTTATAAGTTATCTTACGGCAGGTGAGACTGAGACAAGGGCATGGACTATTGTTAACGGTACGAAGGCCCCTCAGGCAGCAGGTAAGATACACAGTGATTTTGAAAGAGGCTTCATACGCGCTGAGGTAGTTAATTATCAGGATCTGCTTGACTGCAAGACATATGCGGGAGCTAAGGAAAAGGGTCTTGTAAGACTTGAGGGCAAGGACTATGTCGTTAAGGACGGAGACGTAATTCTGTTCAGATTCAATGTTTAATATAAGAATACCGGATAGATTCAGATTATTATTTCCATGCTACTTCGCATTTTTTGTGAGTGGTGCAATGGTTCTGCTTGTCGGAGCCACACTTCCTTACATTATAGAAGAAGCAGGTATTAATTACAGTGTTGCGGGAGGATTGCTGTCGGCATTTGCGATAGGCAATCTTCTCGCAAGTTTTGTTAATCCGGTAATATCAAGGCTGATGGGGAGAAAGAAGACAATAGTCATGCTGTCGTCGCTTGTACCTCTTTCATGGATTATAATCACACTGCTTCCTCCGGTTGCGGTGATGTATCCGGCGTTTGTACTGCTTGGCATAGGAAGAGGCTCCGTGAGCATAATTAATAATGCAGTTGTAAATGATAATTCTGATGGTAAGCCTGCGGCACTTAATCTGCTGCATATGACATTTGCGGCAGGTGCGCTTCTCTCACCGTTGCTGACATCTTTGTATATGGAAGCGGGGCTTGGATGGAGAACAGCGGCTTATACAATAATAGCGGCTTCTTTACTTGCAACGGCAGGCTATGCGTGGATGAAGATGACACCGGGAGGTTATGCCGGGGAGGAAGGAACATCGGCAGCAGATACAGAAACAGGTACAGGAATGGATGCAGGGAATACCGTTTATTACAAAAATCCTGTATTTTATATAATGGGATTTCTGCTGTTTTTGTATATTGGACTTGAAAACTGCGTTAACGGATGGTTTGTCACATATTTTAAAAGTATGGGAATTATGAGCAGTACATATGCAACAAATCTCGTATCTGTCACATGGATTATGGTAATGCTTGGAAGACTTACAACGGCTAAGCTTTCAGCGGTTATTGATAAAAACAGGCTTATATTTGCATATTGCATAGCAACTGCTGTGTTCTTCCTTCTGCTTATAGCTACGCATAATCTGTATGTGATAACATTTGCGATAGCGGGGCTTGGATTTTTCTTTGCGGGAATATATCCTACAGGAGTTTCATGTGCAGGCAGTGTGTTAAAGGGGTCTGACACTGCAATGTCAATGCTTCTGGCGATTGCTGCACTCGGTGGCATTATTACGCCTCAGATAGTGGGCATAATAGCAGATGGGGCAGGAATGGCTGCCGCAATAACTGTTCTTCTTATAAATGCTGCAGGAATGCTTATACTTTCGGGAGTTGGAATGAAAAAGGGAGGTACATTAGGATGAGGTACACGATTCAGAATGAATATCTTAAGGTAACTGTAGACAGCAAGGGATGTGAGATCGTATCTGCAATAACTGCTGCGGATAACAGAGAGCATATCTGGCAGGCAGACCCGGCGGCATGGAAGCGCCATGCACCGGTATTGTTCCCGTTAGTCGGTAAGTACAGGGACAACAGTGTTACATATAACGGCAGGCAATATCATATGACGCAGCATGGCTTTGCCAGAGATATGGAGTTTGAACCGGTTAAGATAGAAGATGATAAGCTGACTATGTGCCTTAAGGCGGATGCATCTACACTTGAAGCGTATCCCTTCTTTTTTAAGCTTGAATGTACATACAGACTTGACGGCAGCAGCATAGCTGCATCATGGAGAGTGTCAGATACGCAGGATGAAGCAATGTATTTCAGTATAGGAGCACATCCGGCGTTTGTGCTTGACGGGCATGAGAGCCTTACGGGATGCAGAATAGGCTTTGCTATGGACAGATATGGAGTGGAAGCTGTGAATCCGGATATGAAGGCTGAAGGTATATCTTACAGGCTTCTGAATGCTGAAGGACTTCTTGAGGATAAGGAATATAAGCTTGATATAGAAGATGGTGTGATGGTTACAGAAGGATTCTTTGACAGAGATGCATATATTATTGAGAATAACCAGTGCCATGAGGTTTATCTTGAATGTGACGGTGAAAGATTTGTTACTGTAAAGTTTGACGCACCCGTATTCGGTCTGTGGTCACCCGTCGGCAAAAATGTGCCGTTTATATGTATTGAACCATGGTACGGAAGAGCTGACAGGGCTGATTATTCCGGAACTCTTGAGGAACGTGAATGGGGAAACAGGATTGCGCCGGGAGAAGTATTTGAACGGGGTTATACAATAGTATTCTGATTGTAATAACAGTCTGATTATAAGAATATTCTGAATAAAATGTATTTTGTTGGAAATAATTAAAGTGGAGAGATAATCTCCACTTTTTTTGTGCAAAATATACAAAATAAAAATGAAAGTTTGTGAGCGTTGATAATTGATTTTGATTGAATTTGAATTATAATTAGATTAAAGATAACGGAACAGCTAAAGTACAGCCGCTAAAGTACAGCATATGGAAAAAGCTGGAAAGATAGGAACAGAATGGAGGTGGGATAATGATTTATACAGTTACATTTAACCCTTCGCTGGATTACATTGTTTCTGTGAATGATTTTAAACTGGGACTTACGAATCGGACATCATCTGAGCTTATCCTTCCGGGAGGCAAGGGAATCAATGTATCAACAGTTCTCATGAATCTTGGAATTAAGAGCAGGGCACTCGGATTTGTTGCCGGATTTACCGGAAGAGAAATTGTGTCTGAACTTGATAAGCTTGGTGTGCAGTCGGAATTTATCACTATTGACAGTGGCGTATCAAGAATTAATGTGAAACTGAAGTCGGTAGACGGAACGGAGATCAACGGGCGCGGACCGGATATAGACGGTAAGAGTCTTGATAAGCTTATGGATAAGCTGGACAGACTGGAAAACGGTGATGTACTTTTCTTGTCAGGCAGTATACCTGAGTGTGTCCCGGATGATATCTACAGCAGAATAATGGCGATGCTTAAAGGCAGAGGAATAACGGTTGTTGTAGATGCAACGAGAGAGCTGCTGATGAATGTGCTTGAGTACAGACCATTCCTTATTAAGCCCAATAATCATGAGCTTGGTGAGATATTCGGAGTCGAATTGTCTTCAAGGGCAGAGGTTGTACCATACGCCAGAGCACTTCAAAAGAAGGGAGCTGTAAATGTACTTGTGTCGATGGCAGGTGAGGGTGCAGTGCTTGTCGCTGGGGACGGACAGGTATATGAAAGTGAGGCACCGAAAGGAAAGCTTGTTAATGGTGTTGGTGCAGGTGATTCGATGGTTGCAGGATTTATGGCAGGATGGCTTGAAAAGAATGACTACAGACATGCATTTTATATGGGACTTGCAGCAGGAAGCGCAAGTGCATTCTCGGAATATCTTGCAACTAAGGAAGAAATTGGGAAGGTTTACAACGAGGCAGTGAACAGGCTGCAGAAAGCATGGGATAATGTGTAATGTGTCATAATGACGCAGGATTGGAGGGTATATATGAAAATTATCGATCTTCTTGATAAAAACAGCATAAAGCTTGATGCTTCACCGTCAGGAAAGGAAGAAGCACTTAATATGGCGATTGACCTTATGGACAGGAGCGGAAAGCTTAATGACAAAGAAGCTTATCGCAGACAGGTGTTTGCAAGGGAGAAAGAAAGTACAACAGGAATTGGTGAGGGGATAGCAATTCCACATGGCAAATGTGCCGCAGTTGACAGACCGGGACTTGCAGCAATGGTTATACCGGGCGGGGTTGATTTTGAATCGCTTGATGATGAGCCGGTAACGCTTATGTTCCTTATTGCAGCGCCTGACACAAAGGATAATGTACACCTTGATGTGCTGAGTAAGCTGTCAGTGCTTCTTATGGATGAAGAATTCACAGCATCACTGAGAGGTGCAGAATCGGTTGAGGAATTTATAAAGCTTGTAGATAAAGCTGATGAAGAAAAGAACGGAATTGACGAGAGACTCACTGAGGGTAATACTCTTAATTCGGCATCGGATGTACGGATACCAAAGATTCTTGCGGTAACATCATGTCCTACCGGAATTGCACATACATATATGGCAGCTGAGGGACTTGAAAAAGCAGCAAAGGCAAAGGGCTGTGCAATTAAGATAGAGACAAGAGGTTCAGGTGGTGCCAAGAACGTACTTACAGAACAGGAAATCAACGATGCAGACTGCATAATAGTTGCGGCAGATGCAGATGTTCCAATGGCAAGATTTGATGGAAAGAAAGTTATAATATGTCAGGTATCTGACGGAATAAGTAAAGCAGATGAGCTTATTGAGCGTGCGTGTGCGGGAGATGCATCTGTGTACTGTGCAGATACAAAAGATACAATGACAGCAGCGGGTAAGAGTACAAAGACCGGAGAAAAGAGCGGAGGAGTTGCACATCAGATATACACACAGCTTATGAATGGTGTATCACATATGCTCCCATTTGTTGTAGGTGGCGGTATCCTGATTGCAATAGCATTTCTCATAGATGGAATGAATGTTAATATTGAGGCACTTCCGGCAGACCAGAGAGCTAATTTTGGTACAATCACTGCGGCTGCGGCATTCTTCAAGGGTATTGGCGGGACAGCGTTTGGATTCATGCTTCCTGTGCTCGCAGGTTATATTGCCATGGCTATAGGTGACAGACCGGCACTTGCTGTAGGCTTCGTTGGAGGAATGATGGCAGCTAATGGAAAGTCCGGATTCCTTGGAGCACTTGCTGCCGGATTCGCTGCAGGATATATAATTCTTGGGCTTAAGAAGGTATGCAGAAAACTTCCGGATGCAATAGAAAAGATTACACCGGTATTGATATATCCGGTAGCCGGTATCCTGGCAATCGGAATACTGATGACATTTGTGGTAGAACCGGTCATGGGTGGAATTAACACCGGGCTTAACAGTGCATTAACAAGCATGGGCAGCTCAAGCAGGATAATACTTGGTTTCATACTTGCGGGAATGATGGCTGTTGATATGGGCGGTCCGTTCAATAAAGCAGCATATGTATTCGGAACGGCATCAATAGTTGCAGGCAACTATGATATAATGGCAGCAGTTATGATTGGAGGTATGACACCTCCGTGTGCAATAGCGCTTGCGACATTGCTGTTTAAAAACAAATTCACAAAACAGGAAAGAGAAGCAGGACCGACCAACTTTATTATGGGACTTGCATTTATCACAGAAGGCGCAATACCTTATGCGGCATCTGACCCACTGCATGTAATACCGGCATGTGTTATTGGCTCGGGAATTGCCGGTGCAATGTCAATGGCTTTTGGATGTACACTTATGGCACCTCACGGAGGAATCTTTGTGGCACCTGTAATGGGACATCCTGTGATGTATATAATTGCAATTATTGTAGGAACGGCAGTATCTACAGTGCTGCTTGGAACTCTTAAGAAAAATGTAGTAAATGATTAACAGTTAAGGAAATGGAGGACATTTATGAAAGAATTTAATTACACAATAACAGACCCACAGGGAATACATGCAAGACCGGCAGGAGAACTCGTTAAGGCAGCCAAAGTATTTACAAGCAGTATAAAGATGATTAAGGATGGCAAAGAAGGAGACTGCAAGAAGATATTTACAATTATGGGACTTGCCGTAAAGAATGGCAATGAAGTAACTGTCAGATGTGAGGGCGAAGACGAGGATGCGGCATGTGCTACAATTGAAAGTTTTATGAAAGAAAACATGTAAACAGACTCACAGTACAGCTTCAAGGGGGTGTATCTATGAAGATATTTTGCGGAAAAAGCGTTTTTGGCGGGGTGGCAGCTGGTACGATAAGACTGTACAAGAAGGACGAGCAGAAGATAAAACGTGAAAGAATAGAAGATGCCGAAGCAGAAGTGGCAAGGTACAATATGGCGAGGAATGAAGCCGTTGAACAGCTCGGAGCACTGTATGAGAAGGCTCTTAAGGAAGTTGGTGAATCCAATGCGGCAATATTTGAGATCCATCAGATGATGCTGCAAGATGATGATTATAATGAATCAGTTGAGAATATAATCAGAACGCAGAATGTTAATTCTGAGTATGCAGTGGCAGTTACGGAAGATAATTTTGCACAGATGTTTGCGTCAATGGATGATGAGTACATGAAGGCAAGGGCAGCTGATGTAAAGGATATATCCGAGAGAGTACTCACAATACTTTCAGGCGGCGGCAATGATAATATGTCAGCAAAGCAGGCATGCATTATAGTTGCTGACGACCTTGCACCGTCAGAGACGGTACAGATGGATAAGGATAAAGTACTTGCGTTTGTCACTGTACATGGCTCTATGAATTCACACACTGCCATACTTGCAAGAACAATGGGAATACCGGCACTTGTGGGGACAGATATGCCGCTTGACAGTGAATTAGATGGAAAAATGGCTGTAGTTGACGGCAATGATGGCAGAATATATATTGAGCCGGATGATGTAACACTCAAAGAGCTGATGGAACGCAAAAAGGCTGATGATGAGTACAGAAAGTTATTGCAGCAGCTTAAAGGCAGGGATAATGTTACTCTGGACGGAAAACATATCAGGCTGTATGCCAATATCGGCAATATAAAGGATCTGGCAACGGTTATCCAGAATGATGCGGCCGGAATAGGACTGTTCAGAAGTGAATTTATATATCTTGAGCGCAGTGATTTTCCTACAGAAGAGGAACAGTTCAACATTTACAAAACCGTAGCACAGACCATGGCAGGAAGAGAAGTTATTATAAGAACGCTGGATATAGGTGCTGACAAACAGTGTGATTACTTTAATATGGATAAGGAAGATAATCCTGCAATGGGGTGTCGTGCGATAAGAATATGTCTTACAAGACCGGAGATATTCAGGACACAGCTGCGCGCATTGTTCAGGGCAGCAAGCTATGGCAATATAGCGGTAATGTACCCGATGATAACAAGCGTCCGGGAAGTTAAGCGCATAAAAGAGATAACATTACAGGTTGAGGATGAGCTGAAGACACAGGGAATCCAATATGCCGTACCAAAACAGGGTATTATGATAGAAACTCCTGCAGCGGCAATTATAAGTGATGAACTTGCACCGCTTGTTGATTTCTTCAGTATCGGCACTAATGATCTTACTCAGTATACACTTGCAGTCGACAGGCAGAATACAAAGCTTGATGAATTCTGTGATGTGCATCATCCTGCAATTATGCGTATGATACAGATGGTTGTTGATAATGCACATAAGGCAGGAATCTGGGCCGGGATATGTGGAGAACTTGGCGCGGATACAACGCTTACAAGACAGTTCCTTGCAATGGGCGTGGATGAATTGTCTGTATCTCCGGCAAGAATACTTCCAATCAGAAAGATTATTGTTGAGACAGATTTGAGCAATATATAACAGAATGGAGCGGAAATGTTTATTGAACAGCGGTATGAGATGATTCTGCAGATGCTGGAGAAGAACAGCAGCATAACTGTAGCAGACATAACGAAGGAGCTTGGAGTGTCAGAGGCGACTGCCAGAAGGGATATTACGGCGCTTGCCAACGCAGGCAGACTTGTTAAAGTGTTTGGTGGAGCAATAGCGGCAGGTGAAGATTATATATTCCATGAACCGACAGTGGAACAGAAGACTAATGTTAACATGGATAAAAAAACAGCCATTGCCAGATATGCGGCTAAGCTTATAGCACCGGGCGATTTCGTTTATATAGATGCGGGAACGACAACAGGATGCATGCTTGATTATATAACACAAAAAGATGCAACCTATGTGACTAATGCTGTAACACATGCCAGACGGCTTGCTGCTGATGGATTCCATGTATTACTTGTAGGCGGCGAACTCAAAGGAACAACCGAAGCGGTTGTCGGAAGCGATGCCATAAATACCATACAGACATACCACTTTTCAAAAGGCTTCTTTGGAACTAACGGTATAACACACAAAGCGGGAATTACAACGCCTGATGTCAATGAGGCTGCGGTTAAGAAAACTGCGGCAAAACAGAGCGTTGAAAGATATGTCCTTGCGGATTCCTGTAAATTCGGAGTCGTAAGTCCGGTTACATTCGCAGGAATAGAGTCAGTAAATATTATAACGGATGCCATACCCAAAGAATACAGCGCGGATAAAAATATTATTTGCTGTATGGAATAATTGTTGTATAATAAAAAGTACTATTTGCAAACTGCATGCAAGAATGAGGACTGGAAGGAGTATTTTGTGATGAATACAACAATAAGATTTCCGTATCTTGGTCTTGAATTCCATCCCGGACAGACATTTAATCTGTTTGGAATAAGTGTTGCCTATTATGGAATATGTATAGGGCTTGCCATGTTCACCGGTGCATTTATTGTATATTATATAGCACACAGGACGAAGCAGAATGTAGAAGATTATCTTGATTTTACTATTCTGGCAATTATATTTTCAATAATAGGTGCCAGACTGTACTATTGTATATTTAACTGGGAGCTTTATGCAGATAATCCGGTTAAGATTATTACAGGAATCAGGGAAGGCGGCCTGGCAATATACGGAGGAATCATAGCAGCAGTAATAACTCTGATTGTGTTCTGCAGAATCAGAAGATGCAGCTTCTGGATTATGGCAGATACCGCATGTGCGGGACTTTGTCTGGGACAGGCTGTTGGAAGATGGGGAAACTTTTTTAACCGTGAGGCATTCGGCGGATATACGGATTCAATATTCGCAATGCAGATTCCTACGGCACAGGCACACGGAGTTACAAGAGAACTACTTCTTAACGCACGTATATATAATGGTGAATCGTACATACAGGTACATCCGACATTCCTTTACGAGAGCATCTGGAATATTGCATTATTTGCAATAATTTTGTTTGTAATAAAGCATAAGAAGTTCAGAGGCCAGGCATTTGCAACGTATCTGTTCGGATATGGGTTGGGACGCACATGGATTGAACTTCTTCGTACAGACAGTCTCCTTATTCCGGGAACAACTATTCCGGTGTCTGTCATAGTATCGGTAGCGGCAATGGCATTTGCGGCAGTATATGTATGCTACAGACTGTTCTGGGATAGGAATGGATTGCTGCCGGAAGATCCAAAAGTGCCTGCAGATGGCAGCAGGCCGTCACGGAGGATATTAAGGCATAAGAAAGATGTGACTGCCGGATTCAGTGTCATAGAAGAGGTTGTGGAGGAAGAATCGGACAACAAAAAATAGATATATAGTACCAAAAGGAGAAAGGCTAGTGTTTTGCTGGCTTTTCTCCTTTTTTTAATTATAAAAAAATACTTGATTTTAGTGTAAAATTCGTTTATTATGGACATAAAGTGGTGGAAAGTGGAGCTAAAGTTTAATAATGTGGTGAAAAGTGGTGGATAACTTTGCTGCATAATTGAATTAATTCCTGAATTTATTCAGCCAGAGGTGATGTTGTTATGTTCATGGGCGAATACAATCATACAATTGATGCCAAAGGACGACTTATTGTCCCGGCTAAGTTCCGTGAAGCTCTTGGCGACGAATTCGTTGTTACGAGGGGCTTTGATAAGGAATGCCTTATTGCATATGACAACACTGAGTGGCAGAAGTTTGAGGAAAAGATTAACGAACTTCCCAACACTAATGCAGACGCAAGATTATTACGCAGATATTTCCTGGGCGGAGCTGCTTCCTGTGAGGTGGACAAGCAGGGCAGAATTCTTCTTCCGGCATCACTCAGGGAACTTGCAGGACTTACCAAGGATGTTGTATTTGTCGGAATGGCAAGCCATATAGAGATATGGGACAGAGCAACATATGATGATAAGATGAATCTTGATGATATTGATATAAGCAGGATTGCTGATAATCTTGAGAGCATGGGACTGTCGCTGTAGCACGTATGGGTAGTATGATGACAGCCGGAATTAAGAAGGGTGGACATGGAATTTAAGCACAAATCTGTTTTGTTAGATGAAACAATTGAAAGTCTTAATATTAAGCCGAACGGCATCTATGTTGACGGAACTCTTGGCGGTGGCGGACATTCATATGAGATAGCAAAGCGTCTTACGGATGGCGGAAGACTTATTGGAATTGATCAGGATGAAGATGCGATACGCGCAGCAAAAGAAAGACTGAGTGAGTTCGCGGACAGGGTCACAATCGTCCGTGATAACTACTGTAATATGCCTAAGGTTCTTGATGAACTGGGAATAAGCAAAGTTGATGGAATACTTCTTGATATAGGAGTTTCATCTTACCAGCTTGATGAGGCAGAGCGCGGATTTACATATAAGCAGGATGCTCCTCTTGATATGAGAATGGATCAGAGACAGGAGATGACTGCGAAGGATATTGTTAACGGATATTCAGAAGAGGATCTTTATCGTATTATCAGAGATTACGGTGAAGACAAATTTGCAAAGAATATAGCAAAACATATAGTACAGGCAAGACAGATAAAGCCTGTTGAGACAACATTTGAGCTTGATGAGATTATCAAGGCAGCAATACCGATGAAGTTCAGGGCAACCGGAGGACATCCGGCCAAGAAGACATTTCAGGCAATAAGAATTGAACTTAACAGAGAACTTGAAGTGCTGGATGAGTCTATTGATGCCATGACGGATCTGCTTAACGACAACGGAAGGCTGTGTATTATAACTTTCCATTCGCTTGAGGACAGGATAGTCAAGACAAGATTCAGAAAAAATGAAAATCCATGTACATGCCCTCCTGATTTTCCGGTGTGTGTATGCGGTAAGAAACCTAAGGGGAAGGTTATCACAAGAAAACCGATAGTTCCTGACGAAGAGGAGCTTGAAGAGAATAAGAGAGCTAAAAGTTCAAAGCTGAGAGTATTTGAACGTAAATATTAATAAATAATTTGACCGGACAGGATTGCTGTTATTCCGGTCGAGGAGGTATTGGCAATTATGGAAAGACGGGCAGGGGGTTCAGAACGTATACGTGGAACTTACGTATACGGAACAGCAGCAAGGCAGCTTAACACAGCGCTGCCAAAGACAGATTATGATGAGCAGCGTGCAAAGCGCAGAAGAGAGCAGGAAGAGAAAAGACAGCAGGAGAGGCTTGAAGGCTATAAGGCATTAAAGCATGCACACAAGACGAATCTTCTCTATACTTTTGCAGCGGTTGCGGTTGCGGCATTTATGTTTGCAATATGTGTACAATATCTTGAGGCACAGGCATATGTCAAGAATACTGCTGATGAAGTTGCCGGTATGGAGATTAAACTCACACAGCTTTCGACAAAGAACGACGAGACAAAAATGGAGATAGATGGCAGCATTGATTATAGTGAAGTGCTCAGAGTTGCTACGGAAGAACTTGGAATGGTATATCCTAAGAGAAGCCAGATAGTAGAATATGATGCTGCTGAGAGTGAATACGTTAAGCAGTATAAGAATATCCCATCAACAGGTAAGTAAAGTGGAAGTTTGATTATGGCAAGAAGGAAACAGAACAGGCAGCAGAACAGACAACGTAAGAAAATGGATGGTGTGAAATACCGCGTGCGAAAGAAGATTGGAATAGCCTTTCTTATTGCGGGCGGTATTTTTCTTGTGCTTGCCGGACGCATTTTTAAGATTAATTATGAAAACGGAGACGTGTATTCCAAAACGGTGCTTGATCATCAGCAGTATACATCAACTGTGCTTCCGTATAAGAGAGGGCAGATAACGGACAGAAACGGCACACAGCTTGCGTACAGCGAGAAGGTATATAATGTAATTCTTGACCCGAAGCTTCTTCTGTCGGATGAAAAGTATAAGGAGCCTACTCTTACGGCACTTTATGAATGCTTTGGAATTAACAGGCAGGATGTAGAGAATATCCTTAAGAATAAGCCGGGAAGCCAGTATGAAAAGATGCTTAAGAATCTTACAACAGATCAGGTCAAGAGCTTTAATGACAGATCTGCCGATAAGGCTAACTATCCTAATATCAAGGGCGTATGGCTTGAGGACAGCTATATACGTAAGTATCCGTTTTCAACATTTGCATGTGATGTGCTTGGATTCTCGAGTCAGGAGAACGGCGGAGAACTGGGACTTGAGAAGACATATGATAATGAATTGTCTGGAACGGACGGCGTTACATATGGCTATATAGATGAGAGCCTTAATATCGAAAAGACGACCAAACAGCCAGTAGACGGTAATAATCTGATTACAACGCTCGATTACGGAGTGCAGAATGTTATTGAAAAGCATATAAAGTCATTCAATGAGCAATATGGTTCCAAGAACACGGCTGTTCTTGTAATGAATCCTAATAACGGCGAGATTCTCGGCATGGCAAGTTATCCCGTGTTTGACCTTAACAATCCGAGGGATTTAAGCGGAATATATACGGAAGAAGAGATAGCAGCGATGTCTAACGAGGATTCGCTTAAGGCAATGTATGCTTTGTGGAAGAATTTCTGCGTGTCAGAGACGTTTGAACCGGGTTCGACATTTAAACCGTTTACGGTTGCAACTGCTCTTGAAGAAGGCGTTGTAAATGATGGTGACACTTTTTACTGTCAGGGATATGAATCTGTTGGCGGATGGACAATAAAGTGCCATGAGAAGGCAGGACACGGAACGCTTACTCTTGAACAGGCGGTAATGTATTCGTGTAACCCTGCAATGATGCAGATAGCGGCCAAGCTTGGCAATGTCAAGTTCTCAGATTACCAGAAGAGATTCGGACTTGGGCAGAAGAGCGGAATAGACCTGCCGGGGGAAGCAACGGGTATGGTTGTGGATGCAGGACAGATGGGGGATGCAGATCTTGCAACAATGTCATTTGGACAGACATTTACAGCCAATATGACACAGATGGCATCAGCATTTTCATCTCTGATTAATGGCGGTAATTATTACAGACCGCATGTAGTAAAACGTATCGAAAGTGCTGCGGGAGAGATAATCAAAAAGTATGATGCGGAGCTTGTAAGGCAGACAGTTACCTCATCAACATCAGAACTTTTGAAAAGATATCTCAAAGCAACTGTAGATACAGGGCTTGCCAAGAATGCCAAGGTTGCCGGATATTCAATGGCGGGTAAGACGGGTACGGCACAGAAACTGCCGCGTTCAGAACAAAAATATGTAATATCGTTCCTTGGATATGCACCGGCCGAGGATCCTCAGTTTGTTGTGTATGTTATAATAGATGAACCTAAGGTCGAAGGCTATAACGGAAGTTCACAGCCGGTGTTGTGGCTTACAAAGGATATTATGACAGACCTGCTTCCTTATATGAACGTATTTAAGGATACAGACCTCGCAACGGCTGAGAGTGGGGAAGACAATTCCAATAACCCGGCAGAAGGCTATAGCAATGGTGAAGCAGCCCTGCCTGACGGAATGGATACGATAGCCGGACAGCCGGCGACTCAGGCGGCAGGAAGCACAACGCAGAGCACCGGTTCGCAGAAGCAGACGCAGGCAGCAAGCAATGGCAGCAGCCAGGCAGTAAGCAATGGCAGCAGCCGGGCAGCAAGCAATGGCAGCAGCCAGACAGCAACAAAGTCTGCACAGAAACCATCTCAGTCTGCTACTAAAAAGCAGAATTAAGGAATGTGACATGTAATACTGCAATAGGATATATTAATAATATGTGTCCGGTGCTGCGGTATGAACATAAATATTTTTTCACTCAAAGCAAGGCATAAGAAGAAGATATGGTATGCATCGCTGTGTGTACTTGTTATATTTGCGGTTCTTATGGTCAGGCTCGGGTACGTCATGATATTCTGCTCAGAATATTATATGCAGAGAGCAGATGATCTTCATGAGAGGGAGCGGAGCATAAAAGCATCACGCGGAAAGATACTCGATATTAACGGTGTTGTACTTGCATCTAACAAAACAGTATGTACGATATCGGTAATCCACAGTCAGATAAAAGACAGTGAAAAAGTAATAAAGATGCTTTGCAGTGAACTTAATCTTACAGATGAGGAAGTCAGAAAAAGAGTCACGAAGGTTACATCGATAGAAAGAATAAAAACCAACGTCGACAAAGAGACAGGTGACAGAATCCGTAATTATGGTTATGACGGCGTAAAGGTCGATGAAGATTATAAGAGATACTACCCATATGATACACTGGCGTCCAAGGTGATTGGATTCACCGGAAGCGACAATCAGGGGATAGTGGGACTTGAGGTAAAGTACGATTCATGGCTTGCCGGTAACAGCGGAAAGATTCTTACGCTGACTGATGCCAGAGGCGTTGAGCTTGAAGGCATGCAGGAAAACCGCAATGAGCCGGAGAGCGGAATGGATCTCACAATAAGCATTGACTATAATATACAGACATACGCACAGCAGCTTGCTAATAAGGCACTTGCTGAAAAGCAGGCAAAGACAGTCAGCATAATTGTCATGAATCCCAATAATGGTGAGATAATGGCAATGGTGAATGCACCTGAATATAATCTTAACGAGCCGTACGAGCTTAACTATGAGCCTGAAAGTATTGTTACGGGTGAAGCTTACCGGAATCTTCTTAACGGTATGTGGCGTAACAAATGCATAAATGATACTTATGAGCCGGGTTCAACATTTAAGATGATAACGGCAACGGCAGCTCTGGAGACCGGAGCGGTAACACTTGACAGCCAGTATTACTGTCCGGGATATAAGATTGTTGAAGACAGAAGAATCAGATGCGCAAGGACAACAGGCCATGGTGCACAGGATTTTACACATACGGTAATGAACTCCTGTAATCCTGCATTTATTGAATGGGGATTACGGACAGGAGTTGATAATTATTATACATATATGGGAAAGCTTGGGATCCTCGAAAAAACAGGGATAGATATTCCGGGTGAGGCATCTGTGATAATGCACAAAAAGGAAAATGTCGGTCAGGTAGAGCTTGCGACAATGTCATTCGGACAGTCATTCCAGATTACACCAATGCAGCTTATGAGAGCAGCAAGTGCCATTATTAACGGAGGAACGCTTGTGACACCGCATTTTGGAGTGAAGGCGACAAGCGCCGGTGGAAGCAATGTCAAAGTATTTGAATATGAGACAAAGGATAATGTGATTAACAGACAGACAAGTGATACAATGAAACAGATTCTTGAAAAAGTTGTATCGGAAGGTGGCGGTAAAAATGCCGCAATAGATGGCTTCTGCATAGGAGGCAAGACGGCAACATCGCAGAAGCTTCCAAGAGGCAACGGAAAGTATATTGCATCGTTTGTAGGCTTTGCGCCGGCTGATAATCCGCAGGTGATAGCGATGTGCATAATAGATGAGCCGGTAGGCGTATATTATGGCGGAACAGTTGCGGCACCTGTAATAAAGGAGCTTTTTGAAAATATGCTGCCGTATATGGGAATGGAAAAAGTACAGCAGCAGGATTAATTTATAAAGATGAGGAGTAGCTATGCCAAAGAAACGTCTTAAACGAATTAAATATTTTGATTATAGTCTGCTATTCATAATAATATTTCTGCTTGGATTTGGACTTGTAATGATATACAGTACCAGCTCGTACAGTGCACAGATTAAGTTCAATGATTCGGAATATTTCTTTAAAAAGCAGCTTTTTGCGGAAGTTCTTGGAATCGCGGGAATGTATGTGGCATATAAAATTGATTATCATTTCTGGGTGAAGCATGCGATGTTTTTCTATATACTTGCCATGGTTATGATAGTCCTGGTAATGACACCTCTCGGATATTCGGCGTATGGTGCAAGAAGATGGATATCAATAGGACCGATATCAATACAGCCTGCAGAGTATGCCAAGCTTGCACTGATATTCGCATGTACGGCTGTGGTTGAGAAAATGGGAAAGAGTGCAAGAAAGTTCAGGGCTATATTCATGCATGTGGTACTTGGAGGAATCCTTGCCGGAATGATTTTTTTAATCACTAACAACCTGAGCAGTGCGATAATTATATTTGGTATATCTGTTGTTATCGGATTCGTTATGTATCCTAAATACAATATTTATATTATCGGTGTTACTGCAATCGGAGCGTTGGTTGTGGCAGTACGCCAATGGGCTATTAATGCGCAGCTTTCAGATAATGCTAACTTCAGATTCGAGCGAATCCTTGCGTGGGTAAATCCTGAAAAGTTTGCAGATGACACCGGCTTCCAGACTGTTCAGGCACTTTATGCCATAGGCTCCGGCGGACTGTTCGGTAAAGGTCTTGGTAAGAGTCTTCAGAAACTCGGATTTATTCCGGAGGCACAAAATGATATGATATTCTCAGTAATCTGTGAGGAGCTTGGACTTTTTGGTGCGTTATGTGTGCTTATTGTATTCGGGCTTATGCTCTGGAGATTTGTATATATCGCAACCAACTCACCTGATCTTACAGGGTGCCTTCTGGTTGTGGGTGTATTTGCACATATAGCAATTCAGGTAATTCTTAATGTTGCGGTTGTAACAAATCTTATACCTAACACGGGAATTTCACTTCCTTTTATAAGTTACGGAGGCACCTCGGTATTGTTCCTCATGGCAGAGATGGGAATAGTGCTTAATGTATCAAGCAGGATACGCATGGAGGTCTAGGAAGCTGCAGTCTGCAACGGAGTAACAAAAGACCATATGTCTGCATAATATAGTATATAGTATGTGCTCAGGCAGACGGAGGTCAGAATTTGAAATGTATAAAGGTCAGTCCGGGAGGCCGGCTTGAAGGAAAGCTATCAGTTCAGGGCTCTAAGAATTCAGCACTGCCGGTAATGGCAGCGGCGCTTCTGCATGACGGATTCACAATTATAAAAAATTGTCCCAGAATAACGGATGTGGACTGTATGGCGCTTCTGCTTACAAGCGCCGGATGCAGGGTATTCTGGCAGAACAATATGCTTGTGATTGATGCAAAAGATGCCGGTCCGGTGAAGATAAGTGAAGAACTTGCAGGCAAAATAAGAGCATCAATACTTCTTATGGGGGCAATGTTCGGAAGATTTGGCGAGAGTGACATGCCGCTTCCGGGAGGGTGCAGAATTGGCAGAAGACCGATAGATATGCATATAAAAGCCATGCAGAGCCTCGGGGCAGACTGCCGGCTGGAGGATGGAAGGATAAGCTTTACTTCGGCAAAGCCTGCGGCTGCTGATATTCATTTTGATAAAAAAAGTGTAGGAGCAACGCAGAATGCAATTCTTGCGGCTGTACGTGCTGAAGGAACTACTGTTATTGCAAATGCTGCTGTTGAGCCGGAAGTGTGTGAACTTTGCCTGGCACTGTGCAATATGGGAGCTGACATAAAGGGGATTGGTACACACATAATCACCGTGACAGGAGTAAGTGAGCTGTTTGATTCTGTGTATGAGATAAGACCGGACAGAATAGTTCTTGGGACATATATGGGAGCAGTGGCAGCGTGCGGCGGGGATGTAATCATAGATAACTGCACACCGTATATGGCACATGGCTTTCTTGATGTTATGACAGCGATTGGTGTTGACTGTAATGTATATGAGGAGACAGCCGCATCGGGAAGGCGTATCGGAATGCATATTGCAATGAAGGAACGGCCGCATCCGGTGAATTATATTGCGACTGCTCCGTATCCGGGATTTCCTACCGACATGCAGCCGATAGTTATGGCAGTCTTAAGTACGGCATCGGGAGAATCGCATATTGCGGAGAATATTTTTGAAAACAGGCTCGCGGTGGCAAAGCAGCTTAACAGAATGGGAGCAGACATAATAATATGTGATAACAGACTGGCTGAGATAAAGGGTGTTCCGAAGCTGAGAGGGGCATCGATGCAGGCTCAGGACTTAAGAGCAGCAGCAGGGCTTCTTGTAGCTGCACTTGCGGCAGAGTCAGAATCGGTTATATGCAATGCGGAATATATCCTGCGCGGATATGAGAATATATCACGGGATCTTGCACTGATTGGTGCGGAGGCCGTTATAGAACATGGGGCAGATTATGAAGAGGAAGTTCAAAAGGAAAAATGAAAAAAAGCATATCTTGGTAATACTCCTTATTATAATTGTGACTGCTGCTGCGGTTGTTGGGGCGGCAGCAGTAATATTCAGGGTTAATACCATTGAATACATAGGCGATGACCATTATTCTGATGAAGAACTGACCGAAAAACTTTTTAACGGAAGTAACCCGAATGCACTGCTGTATTTTCTTGTGGGTCAGCGTAAACATAAAGAGATTCCATTCATTCAGAAGTATGAGGTAGAGATACAGTGGCCGTCAAAGATGGTTGTTACGGTATATGAGAAACCGGTGATAGGATATGTAAGCTATATGGGCTGCAACATGTATTTTGATAAGGATGGTACTGTTGTTGAAAGTTCTACAAGAGTACTTGCGGGAATACCAATGATAAGCGGTCTTAAGTTCAGCAGCATTGTGCTTGGTTCAAAGCTTGATGTCGGCAATTCGGAAATATTCGGACGAATACTTGAGCTTACCCAGGCATTTGACAAATATGACATAACATCGGACAAGATATACTTTGACAGCCAGGGCAATGTTACACTTACAATCGGAAGTGTCAGGGTTATGCTTGGCAGCTGCGACAACCTTACGGACACGCTGTTCGAACTGAAACAGATTATGCCAAAGCTTGCCGGCCGAAAGGGCACACTTCATATGGAGGATTTTACCGAAGATAAGAAGTCAATAATTTTTGAGAAGGATTAAAAAATTCAGATAAATGTTTCCAAAAAAATGCGTAAACAAGCGAAAAAATATGTTGATATTTTACAGAATTAATTATATTATATAGATTGATGGTATTTTCAATTTTGTCAGTATTATCTATAATATTTTTTCAATTGCATAAATATATCATAAATATATAGCCGCAGGCTTATCATAGGAGCCACAGGCAGGTCAGGAGGATTGTACCTTGTTAGAAATCACAACTAATGAACAGGATCAGAACGCTAAGATTATAGTAATAGGAGTCGGTGGAGCAGGTAATAATGCTGTCAACAGAATGATTGATGAGCAGATTACAGGCGTTGAGTTCATCGGAATTAATACAGATAAGCAGGCACTTCAGTTGTGCAAGGCACCTAATACAATTCAGATTGGTGAGAAGCTTACCAAGGGACTGGGAGCCGGGGCACAGCCGGAAGTTGGTGAGAAGGCTGCTGAAGAGAATGTTGAAGAGCTGAGACAGGCCATTCAGGGTGCAGATATGGTATTTGTAACATGTGGAATGGGTGGCGGAACCGGTACAGGAGCAACTCCTGTTGTAGCGAAGATTTCTAAGGAACTTGGAATACTTACTGTAGGAGTAGTAACAAAGCCGTTTAAGTTTGAAGGCAAGGCAAGAATGAATAATGCAATGTCAGGTATAGACAAGCTTAAGGCTAATGTAGATACGCTTATTGTTATACCTAATGACAAGCTTCTCCAGATAGTAGACAAGAAGACAACAATTCCGGATGCACTTAAGAAGGCAGATGAAGTACTTCAGCAGGCAGTACAGGGAATTACTGATCTTATTACAGTACCTGGACTTATTAATCTTGATTTTGCAGATATTAAGACAGTAATGGAGAATAAGGGTGTTGCACATATCGGTATTGGTACGGCAACAGGTGATGATAAGGCAATTGAAGCTGTTCAGCAGGCTGTTACAAGTCCTCTTCTTGAGACCACAATTGAGGGAGCATCGCATGTCATTATCAATATTTCGGGCGATATCAGCCTTATCGAAGCTAATGAAGCGGCTGAATATGTTCAGAATCTTACAGGTGAGTCTGCTAATATTATATTTGGTGCAATGTTTGATGATTCAGAGGAAGATACATGCAGCATTACTGTAATTGCTACCGGCATTGAAGAAAAGAGCGGTGTAGATGTGAATAATGTTATGGCTAATCTCAAGTCATCAGTTAAGAAGCCTGCCGCAACAACATATGCACAGCCATCAGCACAGCAGCCGGCAGAACGTACATCAGGGACAGGTATGCAGGATCCAAGACCTATTACTTCATCAGTAAGCACGGATTCACTTACGATACCTACATTCCTTAGAAAGAACAGATAATTAATTGTTACAGTGTCAATACAGAAATATCCCCGGTATATCGGCTATATGATATACCGGGGATATTTTTGTATCATGCAGTTATCTTATGCAGTCACGTGTTATCTCAGATATTGAAGCAGCACCGCACATTGCCATGGCATCTTTTAACTCACTGCCAATCTTGTCGATATATGCAAGAACGCCTTCATGTTCCCCACCATAGACGGCAGTTACGAAAGGCCGCGCAATTATAACTGCATCGGCGCCGAGGGCAATTGCTTTGAGGACGTCAGCGCCTGAGCGTATGCCGCCGTCAACAAATATCTTCATTGATCCGTCAACAGCCTTTACAATCTCCTCAAGAACTTCTGCGGTTGCAGGACACTGGTCAAGCACTCTTCCTCCGTGGTTGGATACAACAATAGCAGAGGCACCGGCTTCTTTTGCTTTGAGAGCACCCTTTACGGTCATGATACCCTTTACGATAAAAGGTGCGTTGGCTGCTTTTACAATCTCACTAAGTTCCTCAACAGATTTGCTTCCGGCAGGGGGCGTCATATTCTTGAGAAAAGGCAGACCGGCAGCATCGATATCCATTGCAACGGCAAATGCACCGGAATTACGCACAAGCTCCATCTTATCGCGTATTGTATCAATATTCCATGGCTTTACCGTAGGTATTCCGCGTCCTTTGGCATTCTTTATTGCGTCGGTTGCAGCCTCCATTACACCCGGATTGGTACCGTCACCGGTAAATGCTGCAATCCCGGCATCCGCACATGCAGAAACAAGAATATCATTGTAAGCAACATCATCAAGTGAATCACCGTAATGAAGATTAACTGCACCAACAGGACCTGCAAAAAACGGATACTTGAATTCTTTTCCGAACAAAGATATTGATGTGTCAACGGGACGGTTAGATACAATGGTATCCATGTTAAGACGTATCTCTTTCCATTTGTCGTAATTGCGGATGGCAGTATCACCGGCTCCTTTGGCGCCGGGACCGGGAATCTGGTTACGGCATGCTCTGCCATTACATTCAGGACATGCTTTGCAATAATTGCCAATGCGCTTCCTTGCATTCTCAATACACTCTGAATAGTTCATGGTTAATACCTTCTTTCTGCTATATTATTGAAAATATTATACACTAAGATGTCGAAAAGCAAAAGTAATGTGTTACATGACATGACAAAATATTCCGTCTCTGCAGGTTATAATATCAGCATATGACAGGCAACATAGTGTACCTGAATGTGTTGGGAGGTGCGGGTAGATTGTAGTATATATTGATATGGTATTCATTGTTAATTACGCAATGGATTTTATACTCCTTACAATTGCTGATGGCTTCCTGAAAAATAATGCGGGGTACAGGAGGGCAGCCATGGCTGCATTTATCGGAGCTGTGTGGTCATGCGTGTCACAGACCGGGGTTATAACAAATGCGGTCATAAGAGACATATTTACATATGTGATAATAAGCTTAATTATGGCATTCATATGTACAAAGAGACAGCACGGCTGGAAAATTGCAGAATACTGCAGAAAAATAGTGAAAACGTCGGCAGCATATATAGTAACGGCATCGGTATTTGGCGGGATTATGGGGCTTATATATAATAGTACGGCTGCCGGACATATGCTGAGAGCAATGGCTCTTGAAAGCGAGGGGCTGTTTATATGTCTGCTTGCGGCAATGTCGGTAATGGCAGTGCTCCTGAAACATTATCTTATACAAAGGGCATATGATGGCAGCATATGTGATGTAGAAGCTGATTTTGGAAAATTTATTGTTAACGTAAAAGGAATAATAGATACCGGCAATGTGCTTGTTGACAATATCACCGGCAGACCTGTGCATGTTATGGATAAATCCTGTGCTGACAGATGCGTGAATATGGATATTACGGATTACTGCTGCGGCAAAGGAGATTATATGACGTCAGGGCGGCAAAAAAAAAATTGTGGTCTTGGATTACATTATGTGATATTTTGCTCGGTTGGAAAGGAACACGGATGCATGCCTGTGATTATGGCGGATACGCTGACTGTAAAAATGGACGGTAAGAGTGTTGTCCTGCAGAATATTCCGATAGGATTAAGTAATACACCGCTTTCAAAAGATGGGGTATATAAGATACTGCTCAATGCAGAGATGAAGAATGTGATGTGATGCATAATATAATCAGGGGAGAGTAAAGGACAATGGTAATAAAGGTTTCGGTTCCAAAATGTTTTCAGTTCAAGGTAGTGCCCACAATAAAGAATCTGATGTTCTTCCGGCAGGGAGATGTGCACTATATAGGAGGCTCAGATGTTCTTCCGCCACCGCTTGAGCCGGAAGAAGAGGCTATGGTAATAGCTGATATGCAGGGGGAATATGCCGAACAGGCAAGATCTGTGCTTATAGAACATAATCTGAGACTTGTCGTATACATAGCAAAGAGATTTGACAATACAGGGATAGGAGTAGAGGATCTCATATCAATAGGCACGATAGGTCTCATAAAAGCAATACATTCGTACAATCCGGATAAAAGCATAAAGCTGGCAACATATGCGTCAAGATGTATCGAAAATGAGATACTGATGTACCTGCGGCGTAACAGTAAGACAAAAGCTGAGGTATCAATAGATGAGCCGCTTAATGTGGACTGGGATGGCAATGAACTGCTGCTGTCTGATATACTTGGAACGGATGAGGATGTTATTTATAAAGATATTGAGAATCAGGCAGAGCGTCTCATGCTTGGCAAGGCAATGGAAAAACTCTCCGACAGGGAACGTCTTATTGTTAATCTCAGATATGGACTTACATCTCCTGATGAAAGAGAGATGACACAGAAAGAAGTGGCGGATTATCTTGGAATATCACAGTCATATATATCAAGGCTTGAGAAAAAAATTATCAGGCGCCTTAAGAAGGAAATGGTCAAAATGCAATGATTTTATGAAAATGTTGTCAAAATGGGTTGCATTTTAAAATCACATGTGGTAAGATTCCATAAGGTAAAGACAAATGTGCGCCATAGAAAGACACTGAAAACGTAAGAGGAGAGCGTAACAAAGTCTTTAGAAAAAAGGGTTAAGGAGAAAATGTAATGAGTGACAAGTTAAGAGTAGGTATCCTTGGCGGTACAGGTATGGTAGGACAGAGATTTATAACACTGCTTGAGAATCATCCTTGGTTCGAGGTTGTTCTTATCGCAGCGAGCGGACGTTCAGCAGGAAAGCGTTATGAGGATGCTGTTGACGGACGCTGGAAGATGCAGACACCAATGCCTGAGTCAGTTAAGGATATGATTGTATATGATATAAATGAAGTGGAGAAGGTTGCAGAGCAGGTTGATTTTGTATTCTGTGCGGTTAATATGCCTAAGGATGAAATCCGTGCTATAGAAGAGAAGTATGCCAAGGCAGAGGTGCCTGTAGTATCAAATAACAGTGCTAACCGCTGGACACCTGATGTGCCTATGGTAGTGCCTGAGATTAATCCTGAGCATCTTGCTGTAATTGAGTCACAGAAGAAGAGACTCGGAACAACAAGAGGATTCATTTGTGTTAAGCCTAACTGCTCAATCCAGAGCTACACACCGGCACTTCATGCACTTAAGGAGTTCGGACCTAAGCTTGTTGTTGCCACAACATATCAGGCAATATCAGGTGCAGGCAAGACATTCAAAGAGTGGCCTGAGATGGAAGGCAATATCATTCCGTTCATCAGCGGCGAGGAAGAGAAGAGTGAGCAGGAGCCGTTAAGACTCTGGGGCAAGGTTGAGGACGGACAGATTGTTAAGGCAAGCGAGCCTGTAATCACATGTCAGTGCATCAGAGTTCCTGTACTTGACGGACACACAGCAGCAGTATTTGTAAACTTCGAGAAGAAGCCTACAAAAGAGCAGATAATCAAGGCATGGAGAGAGTTCAAGGGACTTCCTCAGGAACTTAACCTTCCGAGTGCACCTAAGCAGTTCATCCAGTATCTTGAGGATGATAACCGCCCACAGGTTAAGCTTGATGTGAATTATGAGAATGGTATGGGAATCTCACTTGGACGTCTCCGTGAGGATTCAGTATTTGACTATAAGTTCGTAGGTCTTTCACATAATACATTAAGAGGCGCAGCAGGCGGAGCTGTTCTTATTGCAGAGCTTCTTAAGGCACAGGGCTACATCACAGCAAAGTAAAAAAATCTTGATAATAGAATATATTTGCGGTAATATTAGATGCAGATTAAGTTTTAATATGGTCGGCATTGACAGGGATTATTAGCGCAGATAATAAACCACTCGGTGTTCATTTTTTGAGCCGCAAGGCCAAGCTTGGACACCGAGTTTTTGTATGTGCGGGGTGGCAGCCTGGAGGAATGGAGAGCGTTATGAGGGACAGACATTTTTATGCAATGTTATCTAGAATGAAGTATATAAACAGGTGGGGACTTATGCGTAATACGCAGAGTGAGAATATATGTGAACATAGTCTTGAGGTCGCATTTATTGCACATGCGCTCGGTATCATTAATAATGAGCAGTTCGGAGGATGTCTGGATGCTCAGAGAATGGCAATTCTTGGCATGTACCATGATGTTACTGAGATTATAACGGGAGACATGCCAACTCCGGTTAAGTACTATAATCCACTTATAAGGGATGCTTACAGGGAAGTGGAGACGGTTGCCAAGAATGAACTGCTTCAGGGCCTTCCGGATAATATGAGGCCGGTTTATGACAGCGTGCTCATGGAGACGAAGGAAGAGGAAGAGCTATGGAGATATGTCAAGGCTGCCGATAAGCTGTCAGCCCTGATAAAATGCATAGAAGAAAAGCGAACCGGAAATATGGATTTTGTATCTGCTGAAAAGGAGACACGCAAGGCAGTTACCGATATGCATATTCCCGAAGCAGATTATTTTATGGATAATTTTCTCCCGGCATATGAGGCAACGCTTGATGAGAGTACTAATTAATTGGAGGATATAATGGGTAAATCCGTATTTATAGCAGAGAAGCCATCCGTAGCGCAGGAATTTGCAAAGGCACTGCATGCACAGTTTTCAAGAAAAGACGGTTTCCTTGAATCGGAACAGTATATTGTGACATGGTGCTATGGGCATCTTGTAAGCATGAGCTATCCGGAAAAATATGATGAAAAGCTTAAAAGATGGAGCCTTGACACACTTCCGTTTTTACCGGAGAAATACCGATATGAAGTTATACCGTCTGCGCAGAAACAGTTTGAGACAGTTAAGGGACTTCTTAACAGGGCGGACGTGAGTACTATATATATATGTACTGACTCGGGACGTGAAGGAGAATATATCTACAGGCTTGTTGATATGATGGCCGGCGTTAAGGATAAAAAGCGTCTGAGAGTATGGATAGATTCACAGACTGAGGAAGAAGTGCTCAAAGGAATAAAGCAGGCAAAGGACTGGTCTGAGTATGATAATCTGAGTGCTTCCGCATTCCTGCGCGCCAAGGAAGATTATCTTATGGGAATTAATTTTTCGAGGGCACTTACGCTTAAGTATGGAAGAAATATATCCGGTTACCTCAGGACAGACCGCACGGTTGTATCTGTCGGAAGAGTTATGACATGTGTGCTTGGAATGGTTGTCCGCAGGGAGCGCGAGATAAGAAGCTTTGAGAAGACACCGTTTTACCGTGTTATAGCCGATATCACATGCGGCGGGCAGAATGGGGAAGATGCCGCAGCCGGACGGAGCTTTCCGGCTGAGTGGCGTGTTACTGAAAAGAGCAGGTATTATAATACACCTGACCTGTATAAGGAGAATGGATTTAAGAAGAGAGAAAAAGCTGCAGAACTTATCAGGAATATAAGTGGAAAAGAAGTGGCTGAAGGTAATACAGGTGTGGATAACTGTGAAATAATATCAGTTATAGACAGTGTCGAGAAGAAAAAAGAGACCAAAAATCCGCCGCTTCTGTATAACCTTGCCGAATTGCAGAATGACTGTTCAAAACTTTTCAAAATAAGTCCTGACCAGACACTTCAGATAGTTCAGGAGCTTTATGAGAAGAAGCTTGTTACTTATCCGAGAACTGATGCAAGAGTTCTGTCAACAGCAGTATGCAAGGAGATTCATAAGAATATAGGCGGATTGCGCAATTACGCACTTGCAAGAGATTTTGCATCGGAGATACTTGAGAAGAAAATGTATACAGGTGTGGCAAAGACGAGATATTGTGATGATAAAAAGATTACAGATCATTATGCCATTATACCTACAGGACAGGGCTTTGGGGCACTGGGATCGGTAAGCCAGACGGCATCAAAGGTGTATGAAGTTATTGTGAGAAGATTCTTAAGTATTTTTTATCCTGCTGCACAGTATCAGAAGATAAGTATTGTTACAACAACACAGAATGAATCCTTTTTTGCGTCATTCAAAGTGCTTGTTGATGAGGGCTATCTCAAAGTAACACCATATTCATTTATAAAGAAGAAAGCTGAGAGCGGCAATGGTGCTTCCGGTGATGACAGTACAGAGAATGAAAAATGTGACGCGGCATTTTTTGAGGAACTGAAGAAACTACGCAAAGGCTCACAACTGCCGATTAATTCACTGACTATCAAGGAGGGGGAGACAACGCCTCCGAAGAGATACACGTCGGGTTCAATGATTCTTGCAATGGAGAATGCGGGACAGCTTATAGAGGATGAAGAACTTAGAGCACAGATAAAGGGCTCAGGAATAGGAACGAGTGCAACGAGGGCAGAGATTCTTAAAAAGCTCGATAAGAATAATTACATCTGTATTAATAATAAGACGCAGGTGATAACTCCTGCAAAGCTTGGCGAGATAATATATGAAGTTGTAAATGCTTCAATACCGCCGCTTCTGAATGCAGAACTTACTGCAAGCTGGGAAAAGGGTCTTACATACGTTGCAGAGGGAACAATTACTTCAGATGAGTATATGGCCAAGCTTGAGGATTTTGTTTCGAGAAGAACCAACAGGGTTATTAATTTAAATAATCAGGCAGCACTTGTTACTTATTTTAATGAAGTATCAAAAAATTACAAATGACACATGTATTATAATGTGGTATGATACATAAAGTGCATAAAAGGTATTTTTTGTGCTCACACGCAAACTGGAATGCGCAGGTTGATGTGCAGGAATGGAGGAATAATATGTGCGGTATAGTTGGATATGTTGGCAGAAGAGACTGTGCGGATGTGCTTATCAATGCCCTTACCAAGCTGGAATACAGAGGTTATGATTCGGCAGGAATTGCCGTTTTTGAGAATAATGCAATACGTGTAGAAAAGTCAAAGGGACGTCTTCAGAATCTTGTAGATAAGATGAAGATTGACGGAAAACCGCAGGGACATGTGGGAATTGGACATACAAGGTGGGCAACACATGGTGAGCCATCAGATATTAACTCCCATCCACATGGCAATAAGAGAGTAACTATAGTACATAACGGAATTATAGAGAATTATAAGCAGATAAAAGATTTCCTTATTAAGGAAGGATACAGCTTTGTAAGCGAGACAGATACGGAGACTGTTGCTAAGCTTCTTGATTATTATTATAATGGCAATCCTATAGAGACTATTGCCAGGGTTATTGCAGAGATAAAGGGCTCATATGCACTTGGAATTATGTTCCGTGATTATCCTGATGCGATATTTGCAGTCAGGAAGGAATGTCCTCTTATAGCAGGAGTGGGCGAGGGTGAGAATTTTATTGCATCTGATGTGCCGGCAATACTTCAGTATACACGTAATTATTATCTGCTTGAGCAGAATGAGATTGCGATAGTTAAGGAAGATTCAATAAAGATATGTGACATTCATGGTATGGAGATTAATAAGGAACTCCAGACCGCAGACTGGGACGAAGATGCAGCTGAGAAGGGCGGCTATGAGCATTTTATGCTCAAAGAGATTCATGAGCAGCCTACATCGGTCAGGACTACAATTACACCAAGAATTGTTAATGGAATGCCTGATTTTGCATCTGACGGAATTGATATTAATAAGCTTTCATCATACAGACAGATATTTATTGTAGCATGTGGAACTGCAATGCATGCAGGTATGGTCGGCAAGTATGTCATAGAGAAGATGGCAAGGGTTTCCGTGACTGTTGATATTGCGTCGGAATTCAGGTATCGTGACCCGCTTATAACGGATAAGGATCTTGTTATTGTAATATCACAGTCAGGAGAGACTGCTGATACACTTGCAGTACTTAAGCTTGCTAAGGAGATGAAAGCAGCGACACTTGCGGTTGTCAATGTTAAGGGCTCGTCAATAGCAAGAGAGGCAGACCATGTAATATATACACATGCCGGTCCTGAGATATCTGTTGCTTCAACTAAGGCATATATGGTCCAGGTAGCTGTAATGTATCTCATTGCATTTGCATTAAGCAGGGAGACGGGACATATTACTGATGCACAGTGTGCAGAATTTACAGAGAAGCTTAAGAATATACCGGCGGTTATTGAAGAAGCCATCAGACTTAAGGACAGATGCCAGTTCGCAGCATCCAAGCTTCTTAATGCTGAGAGTCTTCTCTATATTGGAAGAGGACTTGACTATGCGCTCAGCATGGAAGGCTCACTCAAGCTTAAGGAGATATCATATATCCATTCTGAGTCATATGCGGCCGGTGAGCTGAAGCATGGTACAATCTCCCTTATAACAGAGGGAATGCCTGTTATTGCAGTTGCGACACAGAAGAGCATTGTGGAAAAGACAATAAGCAATATTAAGGAAGTTAAGGCAAGAGGAGCGATGGTTATTCTTGTCTGTGGCAAAGATATTGAGGTTGAGGATAATGTGGCTGATATCATAATAAGACTTCCTGAGGCTGATGAGGTTCTCATGCCAATGGTGGCAGCGGTTCCACTGCAGCTTATCGCTTATTACACGGCAGTGCTTAAGGGCTGCGATGTTGATAAGCCACGTAACCTTGCTAAGTCAGTTACGGTTGAATAAGTGGTTGAATAAGTATGAACAGGATGGATGGCTATGTATACGATTAATGATTTGTACGATCTTGACCAGACGATAGCGGCCGGGATATTTGAGAATAAGACGTATCCGTGGGAAGTACTTGCGGACATTGGAGATTATATAATAAAGCTTGGTAATTCACTCGATGAGAATGAGTACGAAAAAAAAGGTGAGAACATATGGATTGCAAAGAGTGCATCAGTGGCACCTACGGCATTTATTAACGGACCGTGTATAATCGGAAAAGAAGCGGAAGTAAGACACTGCGCATTTATCAGGGGCAATGCCATTGTTGGAGAAGGCGCAGTTGTAGGTAACTCTACAGAGCTTAAGAATGTAATTCTGTTTAATAAGGTTCAGGTTCCGCATTACAATTATGTAGGCGATTCAATTCTTGGCTTCAAGGCACATATGGGGGCGGGTTCAATTACCTCCAATGTAAAGTCTGACAAGAAGCCGGTTGTTATTAAGTCGGCAGACGGGGCGGTTGAGACAGGACGCAAGAAGGTTGGCGCATTTCTTGGTGATAATGTTGAGGTCGGCTGCGGAAGTGTTCTTAATCCGGGAACAGTCATAGGAAGACAGAGCAACGTATATCCGCTGTCAAGCGTGCGCGGAGTAGTGCCGGCAGACAGCATTTTCAAGAAGCAGGATGACATAGTTACAAAAAAATGATAAATTTTTGTATTTTTATTTGACTATCGCACGACTTTGTGCGAAAATTATCAAGATAAAGTTATCATTAAAGCAACGAAAGGAGTCATATTAATGATTATTTCACAAGAAGTTGAAAACATGTGTCCAGTAGCACAGGGCGTTCATCATGGCGCAGCCCCAGTACCTACAGAAGGCAAGTGGGTAAAGAATAAGGACGTAAAGGATATTTCAGGTCTTACACATGGCGTTGGCTGGTGTGCACCACAGCAGGGTGCCTGCAAGCTTACACTTAATGTTAAGGAGGGCATCATTCAGGAAGCTCTCGTTGAGACAATCGGATGTTCAGGTATGACACATTCAGCAGCTATGGCATCAGAGATTCTTCCAGGTCTTACAGTAATGGAAGCTTTAAATACAGACCTCGTTTGTGACGCTATCAATACAGCTATGAGAGAGCTGTTCTTGCAGATTGTATACGGAAGAACACAGAGTGCATTCTCTGAGGAAGGTCTTCCTGTTGGTGCAGGTCTTGAGGATCTTGGTAAGGGTCTTCGTTCACAGGTTGGTACAATGTATGGTACTCTTCAGAAGGGACCACGTTACCTTGAGATGGCAGAGGGTTATGTAACAGGTATCGCTCTTGATGCAGATGATGAGATCATCGGTTACCAGTTCGTTAGCCTTGGAAAGATGACAGACTTCATTAAGAAGGGTGACGATCCTAACACAGCATGGGAGAAGGCAAAGGGTCAGTATGGCCGTGTTGCTGATGCAGTTAAGATTATCGATCCAAGACAGGAATAATAGGAGGACTAGAAGATGGCATTATTTGAATCATATGAGAGAAGAATTGACAAGATTAATTCTGTATTAAATAGCTATGGCATCGCTTCAATCGAAGAAGCTGAGAAGATTACTAAGGATGCCGGCCTTGACGTATATGCAATGGTTAAGGGTATTCAGCCAATCTGTTTCGAGAATGCATGCTGGGCTTACACAGTAGGTGCCGCAATCGCAATCAAGAAGGGATGCAAGAAGGCTTCAGAGGCAGCAGCAGCTATCGGTGAAGGTCTTCAGGCATTCTGTATTCCGGGTTCTGTAGCAGATCAGCGTAAGGTTGGTCTTGGACATGGTAACCTCGGTAAGATGCTTCTTGAGGAAGAGACAGAGTGTTTTGCATTCCTTGCAGGACATGAGTCATTTGCAGCAGCAGAGGGCGCTATCGGTATCGCTGAGAAGGCTAACAAGGTTCGTCAGAAGCCTCTTAGAGTTATCCTTAACGGACTTGGTAAGGATGCTGCACAGATTATCTCAAGAATCAACGGATTTACATATGTTGAGACAGAGATGGATTATTCAACAGGCGAGGTTAAGGAAGTATTCCGTAAGGCATACTCAGACGGACTTCGTGCTAAGGTTAACTGCTACGGCGCTAATGACGTAACAGAAGGTGTTGCAATCATGTGGAAGGAGAATGTTGATATCTCTATCACAGGTAACTCAACAAACCCTACAAGATTCCAGCATCCTGTTGCAGGTACATACAAGAAGGAGAGACTTGAGGCAGGCAAGAAGTACTTCTCAGTTGCTTCAGGCGGTGGTACAGGCCGTACACTTCATCCGGATAACATGGCAGCAGGTCCTGCTTCATACGGTATGACAGATACAATGGGACGTATGCACTCAGATGCACAGTTCGCAGGTTCATCATCAGTTCCGGCTCACGTTGAGATGATGGGTCTTATCGGAATGGGTAACAACCCTATGGTTGGTGCTACAGTTGCAGTAGCTGTTTCTATTGAGGAAGCTGCTAAGGCTGGTAAGTTCTAATAGATAAGTGATTTTGAACTATAAAGTTGTTTGAAATGAGCATTTACAGGGTAAATCAAATTCGATGTAAATCGGTTTGATTAACCCTGTTTTTAGTTATGGTAACCATATTACTAAAGAAAATATGTAGTATTGGGGAGATCCAACTGGGGATAATTAACAGCATGTGTGGCCTACATTGTACAGAGCTGTGCGGATGTCTTGAATGATTAATGGAGATGAAGTATAATAAATTTATATGTCATGGGTATAATAATGCGCATATTGTTCCGATATAATACATATTCCAAATAAATTTAATTTATTTGCAAAGGAGATTAACAATTATGAATTTACAGGAAAGAGTTCTTTTGAAAAAAGCCAACAGGGATGAGCTTTATTGTCTTGAGCCTCCATTCCCGACAACTAATTTCCTTATAGAGACATCCAATGCATGTAACCATGCATGCATATTCTGTGCTCATCAGAAGATGAAGCGTAAGATAGGAAAGATTAACACGGAGTTTGTATTTGACATACTTAAGCAGGCGTATGACCTGGGTACAAGAGAAGTCGGATTCTATGCAACCGGAGAGCCGTTTCTGGTACCTGAGCTCCCTGATTATATAAGAAAGGCAAAGGAGATAGGCTACACATATGTTTATCTCACATCCAACGGGGCACTTGCTACTCCGGAGAGAATACGGGCAGTCATTGATGCCGGACTTGACAGCATAAAGTTTTCAATTAATGCACCTGAGAGAAAAATGTATGCCTTTATACATGGTAAAGATGATTTTGACGCTGTTTTAGAGCACCTGAAGTATCTTAATCAATACAGAAAAGAATCCGGCAGAAATTATAAGATTTTTGTAACCGGAATCCTTACAAGATATACAGAAAACATGAAAGATATGTATTTTGATGTATTTAAGGGACTGGCGGACGAGATAGTATTCAAAAACGTATACAATCAGGGCGGATATATGCCTGAAATAGATACGCTCCTAAGATGTACATATGACAATGAGGAATACAGAAGATGTAATCTTCCTTTTGATGCGATATCAGTCACATGCGAAGGCTACCTGTCAGTTGAGAATGCAGATTTTGAAAATATGCTTGTAGTAGCTGATCTTAATAAAGTATCACTTAAGGATGGATGGTATGGCGAAAAAATGAAGAAGATACGTCAGGCATTTATTGATGACAAACTTGAAGGAACACTCTGTGACGGATGCGTACACCACAGATTCAGTGAAGCAAAACCTCTGACACCTGAACTTGCAACAGATAATCCGGATATATTTTCTGACAGACTGGTAAGGGAGAGACTTAAGAAGGCAGGATACATAGATTAGGAACACAGAGCGGAAGAGGAGATAGCGATGAAAAAAGTATACATGAGTTTCAGCTCGGATTTTCTTCATTACGGTCATATTGAATTAATGAAGAAAGCAGCCGCAATGGGTGAGCTAATAATAGGTGTACTGAGTGATGATGTAATAGCCTGTTACAAAAAACCACCGCTGGTATCATTTGAAAACAGATGCAAGCTTTTTGAAGATTTCGGTTTTGTTACACGGGTCATAAAAAAGGATGAACTGAGTTATAGAAAGATATTAGAAGAGTATCATCCTGATATAATCGTACATGGGGATGACTGGAAGACCGGTCCAAAAGCGTCAGTGAGAACTGAACTGATAGAACTGTTGAAAGAATATGGAGGAGAGCTTGTTGAATTTCCATATAATGTTGAAAACAGCGTCAACCTGGTAGAGGATGTGTTTACCGGAAGACTGTCAATGCCGGAGATAAGGCGTGGCATGCTTAAACGTCTGATGAGACTAAAGCCATACATACGTGTGATGGAGGCACATGATGGAATAACAGGACTTATTGTTGAAAATGCAGCATATGAATCGGAACATGGCCGTGTGGAATATGATGCAATGTGGGAATCAAGTCTGTGTGATTCAACATCAAGAGGCAAACCGGATATAGAACTTATTGACTGGTCAGACCGTATAGCGAGAATCAATGAGATAATGGAGGTGACGACAAAGCCGATTATAGTTGATGGTGATACAGGTGGGCAGACAGAACATTTTATATATGTTGTTCAGACGCTGGAGAGGATAGGCGTATCGGCAGTTATAATAGAAGACAAAACCGGAACGAAGAGAAATTCACTGTTTGGAACAGATGTAAAACAGACTCAGGATGAACCGGAGCATTTCGCAGATAAGATAAGGGCAGCAAAAAAAGTACTGCGTACCGGTGACTTCATGATAATAGCAAGAATAGAGAGTCTTATACTGAAAAAAGGTGTGGATGATGCTGTTGAAAGGGCAAGATGTTATGTCAGAGGGGGAGCCGATGGGATAATGATCCATTCGAAGGAGAAAACACCGGATGAAGTATATGAATTCTGTGAAAGATTCAGAAAGGAATTCCCGGATGTACCGATAGTTGTTGTCCCGACAACATATAACAATATACCTGAAAGAGAGCTTGCAGAACACGGAATAAATGTAATCATACATGCAAACCACCTGATAAGAAGTGCATTTCCGGCCATGGAAAAGACCGCTGTAGAGATACTTAAAAACGGATGCTCACAGTGTGTTGATGATGCATGTATGCCTATAAAGAAGGTTATAAGCTTCATACCGGTAAAAGGAGAATGATAAAAATGGAGAAAAAAGCAAAGCTTGTTTATGTACCTATGGCAGTAGATATAGTACATCCCGGACATATCAACATAATAAAGAAGGCATCAGAGCTTGGGGAAGTTATGGTAGGGCTTTTTACTGATGAAGCAATTGCATCATATAAGAATCCTCCATATATGGATTATGAGATGCGCAAGACAGTCATTGAGAATGTAAAGGGAGTGAGCTGTGTTGTGCCACAGTCCACCAGAGACTATGAGCCGAACCTGCGTAAGTATAAGCCTGATTATATGGTACACGGAACAGACTGGCGTGAGGGACCGCTTGCTGATGTAAGGGCAAAGGCAATAGATGTAATGGCAGAATGGGGCGGTAAGATAGTTGAACCCGAATATACAAAGGGTGTTTCGTCATCAATGATTAAGAAGAAGATAAGAGAGCAGTAAGTATGGATGTAAAGGAATTTTTAAACATAATAGGTTCAGAGTTCTACACAGGTGTCCCGGATTCGTTGCTCAGACCGGTCTGTGATTACCTTATTGATACATATGGCACATCAGGAAAGCATATAATAGCAGCTAATGAGGGAAATGCCGTGGCAATTGCGGCGGGATATTACATGGCGACAGGCAAAGCGGCAGTTGTCTATATGCAGAACAGCGGAATCGGTAATACGATAAATCCGGTTGCATCCCTTCTTAGCAGCGATGTTTATGCTATTCCATGCATTTTTATTGTAGGATGGAGAGGTGAGCCGGGAATTAAGGATGAACCGCAGCATTTATATCAGGGGAAAGTCACGGACAGGCTTCTGGAAGATATGGATATAGCAGCATATCATTTAAAAAAAGATACATCATACGATGAACTTTGCATGCAGATGTCCGCTTTCCGTACACTGCTTGAAAAAGGGAAGAGCGTAGCTTTTATCGTGAGCAAAGGAGCGCTTTCATATGAGAATAAGACAGAGTACCATAACAACAGCACAATAACAAGGGAATCTGTCATTAAGTTAGTTACGGAAGCTTCAGACGAAGATGTAATAGTTTCAACAACAGGAAAAGCAAGCAGGGAGCTGTTTGAGATAAGGGAGCATAATGGTCAGGGACACCAAAAAGATTTTCTTACGGTCGGCTCAATGGGGCACAGCAGCTCAATAGCACTTGGAATTGCTGTTAACAGACCTGAAAGAAAAGTGTGGTGTATTGACGGAGATGGCGCAGTAATAATGCATATGGGTTCCATGGCAGTTATAGGGAATGTATGTCCGCAAAACTTTGTGCATATAGTGATTAACAATTCAGCACACGAGTCGGTAGGCGGAATGCCAACAGCAGCATCTACAATGAATCTTTGTCAGATAGCAATGGGATGCGGTTACAAAGAGGCGTATACTGCAGAGACGGAAAAAGAATTAAGAGACTGTCTTATGGAAGCAGCAAAATCAAACCAGCTTACATTTATAGAGGTAAAGACCGCAATAGGGTCCAGAAAGGATCTTGGAAGACCGACAACAACACCAAAAGAAAATCTGAAAGAGTTTATGGAGAATATGAAAAATCAGATATGCGGACATGGAAGTCGATAATTATTTTAACAAAGGTAAATTGAAATCCTGTGTGATTGCGCACATGATTTTTTATTATATATTTTAATGATTTGAATGACAGATTATATTATAAGTAATTTAAAAATGCTGAACTTACATATAGGAGAATAGAGTTATGATTAGATTAATCGATTGTGAAGTGTTTTCAGCTGATAAAACGGATATTACAAGAGGAAAACTATTTACATTTTTTTTGAATGGTCATATTAAGGATCTCATGGTGGTATATTCAGATGGATTATATGAAGGCGTAATCAGTTATAAAAAGCTACTGAATACATCAAGTGAAAGTGTAGATGATATTATTGAAAAAAGAAAATATATTTGCGAGCAGGATGATTACAATTTGTTTGCAAATTTAAAAGAGATGTTTAAGAATGCGGAAGATTCATTGATAACACTTATGGATAAAGACGGACAGATATTGTATTTCGCATATGATGATGATACATCAGCGTACTATGATATTGAGCTTGTTATGAAGGAGCTGGAAAATAATAAAAGTGAAGAAGAAATTTTTGATGAGGGGGTATTTGAAGGGGCAGCAATGGTGAGAATGCAGGATTTAAATGAGTATGCATTCAGGTTTTACAATATTTTAAAAATTAGAAAAATTCCAGTTGAAGTACATGGCGAGGCATGGGGAGTATTATTTCCAAAAATGTGTGAAAAATACCAGAACATTCCTAATAGTAATGTGTTTAAAATTTATGCAGACGGCGTAAGCAGGACAGGATTAAGCGAATCGAGTGATGTTAGAAATCAATGGATTTTCATTTCGGAGATAGGGCAGAGAAAGCACAATAAGCTTACGGAGATATATAGAAAAAAATTTGAGAAAAAAGGGATTAAGTGCCTGACTGCTTATTTTCCTCATAGAGCTGGGGGATATAATACTATAGAAGAATTGTATAGGGAAAAACGTATATGTATAGACATGCCTAAGTGGAACGGAGCACATGTAAAAGAGCAGATAGAAAGTGTATATGGCAGAAAGATAGATGAAACAGAATGGAAAAAACTTGCAACTGAAAGAAATAAAGATGCTAGATATGTATATGATATAGAAAGTAAAATCTGTTTTGGCACAGCAAAAAATAAGGTATATATGATTGGACCATGTATTGTGCAGGGTGCTACGGCAGCTTCTCTGGACGAATCGTTGGGAGGTTGCCTGAATGGTGAGATTAGAAGGCTGTCGGATGAATATGCAGTTGAGGGAAGATCGTGCGGATTATATTCTTTTGCAGAATATGAGAAAATTCTAAAATCTTTAACAGTAACAGAAAATGATATTATCATTTTAATAGACAGATTGAATTCTTGGAATAAACAAAATGTTACAAAAGATGTATTGATTGATGATATTCTGGCACAAAGAAAGTGTGATTGGTTTTATGATATGCCGTTACATACTAATTATGTTGGAAATAGAGAAATAAGCAGGTCTGTTTGTAGAGACTATCTGGCACAGATGATAAAAAATCCAAAGAAAAAACCGCAATATCTACAGGCAGGGCAGCTGAAACTGGAAAAAGATGCGGAACAAACCCTGAATGCATATATAGAGCAGATACGGAGCAAAATTGCGAAAGATGGGATGAAAATTGGTTCTATTGTTATGAATTGTAATCCAATGACTAATGGACATCTTTATCTTATAGACGCAGCGAGAAAAATGGTGGATTTATTATATATATTCATTGTAGAAGAAGATAAATCAGATTTTAAATTTCGTGATCGGTTGACATTGGTGAAGAATGAAACATCTCAAATGGAAAATGTCGCTGTTGTTCCGTCTGGTAAGTATGTACTTTCATTTATGACGATGCCGCTCTATTTTCACAAGCAGGAAAAAAGACAGGCACTATTGGATGCATCCAATGACCTCAGACTGTTTGGTAATTATATTGCACCTGAATTAGGAATTACAATGCGGTTTGTGGGGGAAGAACCTATAGACATGGTAACCAGACAATATAATGAAGCAATGAAAAATATGTTGCCAATGTACGGAGTTTCTGTAACTGAAATTCCAAGGTTACAACAGGATGGAAAAATAGTGAGTGCCTCAATGGTCAGAGATTATTTAAAAGAAGGTAATATGGAGCAGATAAAGAATATAGTACCACAGGGAGTATACGAATATTTATGTAAGAATGCAGATTCCTATAGAAAGTGATGGAAAATTTGCATAATAAAATTGTTGAGTGATATAAATTGACGGTATTATGTTATTTAGAATGATGAACTGAAAAATGAGAGAGTTGAGAAATTCAGATTAAGAGGCGAATCGATGACAGAAAATGAGATTTTACAGGTGTGGGGATATGACTTTTGTATAATTGATAATTATGCATATATATTTCATGGATTAATTAATGCATTATTTAAAGTGGATTTAGAAGATGGCACAATATCTTATCTTAATACCATTGAATATGATGCATCATGTGAGAAATCGTTGTATTCATCAATGGTAAAGTGGAAAGAGAAAATATACTTAGTTCCATACAATGCAAGTGCAATGGTATGCTATGATATTAAATCAAATACATATAGAAGTGTTATGGAGAAAGAGTTTAAAATCCTTGATACATTTGGAAAAGGAAGATATGTTTATCTGCAGCCAATGGCAGCATGTAATCCGATATTAAAATTTGATCTAGAGTCTGAAAAAGTTGTGGAAGAAGTAATTGTTAATAATGATTATGATAGTTACTTGGGAATTTCTATAAATGACAACTGCTACATGGAAAATGGGAGATATGCGGTTATTATTACGCCTATAAATACAATATGTATTATAGATTCTAATAATGGTGAAGTCTCGAAAATAAGTATACAAAATACACATGATATATATGCCTCAATTGAATATTATGATGGATACATATATGTAATGGGTAGTAAAGACTATACAATTGCAAAAATTGACCCGCGCAGTGGTGAAATTATAAAAGTTTATAAGATGTTCAACCAATATGGAAGACTTATTGGAAGAATATCAGATGAGATAATAGTGGATATGGCTTACAGTGAAAAAATATATAGATTTAACTGTATTAGCGGAACAATAAAAGATGTAATCTATGACAGTAGGAGAAAAGGATATTCCTGCAGATACTACTGGTATTGCTATGGTAAACTTAAAAAAAATAATAATGTAAGTTATTATTTTAATAGGTATAATTGCAGTTTAGTATGCAATTTCTTAACGTCGGATGAAATAACACATAAACTTATTACATCGGATGAGGACTATGAAATAATAAAAAAATATATTGTTAATGACAAGAACATATATAAAAACGAAGATGAACTGGTTAGCTTAGAAGACTATTTAAAATATTTGTAAAAAAACATAGCTTGTGGAAATAGCGTCAGAGGGAGAAATTTGTATGAAAATAGTATTTGGTGCAGGTGAAGTAGCAAAAGAATATATAAAGAACAATTACAGCAGTAGTATTGTGTGTTATGATAATGATAGGAGAAAATGGGGAAAGAAAGTAATTGATGATGTAGAAATAATTACACTTGATGAGTTGTTGAAGATAATAGAATGTAATGATTGCGAGATAATTGTGACGCCTAAGAGTGATACGGCTTTGTATTTCTTAAAGGACGTCTGCAAGAATGATGATAAAGTATATAGATATGCAGATGGTAGCCTTGATAAGATTGAGTTGGATAATTTACCAGAGTATTCTGTCGATATAAATGCAATTGAGTCAGAACGTATAAAAAGATATGAACTTATAAAAGATACATTTAAAAGAAATGGTGACATAGTGGCTTATAATCATGCATGTGAATATTTAGAGTATAAAAGAAATAATATATTAGCACCTGAATTAGGTGGAATTGAGCTTACTAATAATTGTAATCTGAGGTGCAAAAACTGCCCTACTCCAACTTGTAAAAGAGAAAAAGGGTATATGAGGGATGCAGTTTTTAATGAAGCGTTTAAGTATATATCACCAGATCAGGATTCTTATTTTTCGATGCATGGATTGGGAGAGCCATTATTACATCCTAAAATATTCGAGTATCTTGACAGAGTTACATCAATTAAAAGACCAGTGATATTAAGCACTAATGGATTGTTGCTTGATGATACTAATATTGATAGTATTATGAATACTCTTAATAAGACATCAAAAAGTCGGTTCTATATATCATTTCATTCAGAAAAATCTGTAAAAAATTGGATAAAGTGTGTTGATTGGATGACTGAACACAAGGAGAACAGGATAGAGTTATTTGGGCAGGTCCTTGAACATAATAAAGATGAAGCATTTAGATGGCTTAGAAATTGTGGAATAAGTAATCCCTGTGATAATAAATATATAAGATTCATTACATCGCATTCGTTTGCAGGTAATGTTTCAGCAAGAAGACATGAATATTCCGATATTGAAGTGAATAACAGGTTTAAAAATTGCTATTATGTTAATAGCAACATTATTCTTATGGCATGGGATGGAAGATTTAAATCATGTTGCCTTGACTCGGAGGTTTGTGCGGACAGAGGCAGTATCTATGATATTAAAAACATAAGATGCAGTACACATCCTTACAAATTATGTCATACATGTGATCCGGATTGGACAAGCAATTTCCAATAACATTATGATAGTTAAATGGATATGATTTGATATAAAGAGGTAATTAAATGCAATATATTGTATTTGGATGTGGAACTATAGGTGAAAGAGCACTTAGAGAACTTAAAAAGAAGAACGTGTACTGCTTTTGTGATAATTCGAATTCGAAAGTTGGAAGTAATTACTTCGGGAAAAGAATAATAAGCTTCACAGAGTTGAAAGTTATTTATAAGGATTATCTGATTGTATGTGCTTTGAACCAGACAAATTATAATCAGGTTGAACTTCAGCTGTGTAATGCCGGAATATATAATTTTTTATCATTTGATATGTGGAAATTTGCTGTCATAAACTATGGTAAAAAATATAATATTAATAATGTGTTATCTGATGCTTCAAAAGTCGGATACATAAAATCCGAATATTACAAGTGCAAATGCATGCAAAGTGATAGAAGAATCGAGTATCTTTGCAGTCATACAGATGTTAAGTTATTTAGACCTGCGGATGGCTATATGAGGATTAGACAGAAATTATTGCTTGAATTTGCATATGAATTTATCGAAGAGATAAGCGGTACGCTAGATATTCATCCATTTCTTGTAACAGGTAATTTGCTTGGAACATTCAGATATAATGGATTTATACCATGGGATGATGATTTTGATTTTGGCTTATTGAGGGACGAATACGAAAAGCTTTTTCAATATGCAAAGACCCATTATCATGTTTGTATATGTGAAGATTCTGAAATAAATATACAGAAATGGGTAGATGATTGTACAAAGAAATATGCAGGAGAATATATATTGTTTATATATAACGATGTTATTCAGATCTCTAAAGGAACATCTGTATTAGACAGGGTGATGGCTGATTTCTTTGCGTACGATTATTATGATGATGAGTTGGAATTTGACCAATTTATGGCTTACGCAATGGAAATACAGAAAAATTTAAACACACTTTCAGATAAAAGTATATTACAAAAGTATAAGTATATTCGCAGTTGTATACACGAGAAGGATTATACGGCAGTTAAATCGTCAAAGGTCTATTTTGGACTGGATAATTTTGAAGTTTTTGATAAAAATTTTAATGATGATTGGATGAATAGCAATATAATATTTCCGTTAACAAAGAGAAGATTCGAGGATAAAGAATTTTGGACACCTAATAACATGGAAAAGTTTCTGGAATATGAATATAGAGACTATAACGCATATCCGGATGATGTGGGAGAAAATCCGCATGATTATTGGGATGAGTATATTGAAGATAATTATATTAATGTTGAATTTTATCTGGTTGATGCATTTGAAATATATCATTTCGCTCCATATTATGAAGAGTTTAGAAAGAGAGGTGTTAATGCGGTTTTTGTCGCAGAAAAGTGTGAGTATAACACAAGTGGAGAATGGTTTGATTATAAAGAAGCAGTAAAGATATTGAATAGATGTGGATACAGATATAAAAATATTTGTAATCGTAATGCACAAATAGCCATGACTACACAGGATGCCAAAGTATTAAGCAAATATGCCGACAATACTTATAAAGTACATCTGAATTATGGCGTAGGATTTATAAAGAACCATTATTCATTGTCTGAAAGAACACTTGAAGGATTTGACGCTTGTATAGTGCATGGAGAATATCAGAAAGAAAAACTGGGGCAGTTGAAGGCAGACACTAAAATAATGATAGGAGGATATCCAAAGCACTACTACTATAAAATTCCGGATCAGGATGAGATAAAAAATGAATTAGGTATAAATACAGAAAAGAAAATACTTGTATATTTTCCAACATGGGATGAGGATTGCGGAATCATAAAATTCGGAAAACAGATAGCAAAACTAAAGAATCAGTATTTCATAATAATAAAGCTGCATCACGTTTTATCGAGAGATTTCAGTAATCCGGCGAGAAAAATGGCATATGAAATAGCAGATATGGTTTTGGGTGGAAATTATGATTTCGAAAAAGCAACTGCTTTGGCTGATTTCATACTATCAGACGCAAAATCAGGTGCAACATTAGAATCTTTATATTTGAATCAGCAGACTCCGGCTGCTTTTTTAAGCGTGAGGGAGAACATAAATGAGTGGTATTATCCAGAAATATCAATGGCTGCACCTGTAATAAGTAATCCAGACAGGCTGAATGAAGTGATAGAAAATTATAAATTGTCTGATTTTATTGAATCGAGAAAGAATGTAATATTAAGGTGTTATGGAAAAAGTAATTATCCATATTTTAAAGATAACGTAAGTGATTTGTTACAGGTTATTTAAATTATAATTTGGTGATGGAGATGAAGAAATACATACTATTTGGAGCAGGCTATTATGCGACGGTTGCAATAAGCCTGCTCGGTAAAGAGAATATAGAATTTATTATGGATAATAACCGGGATAAAGCCGGAAGTTCTGTTGAGGGAATCGCTGTATATCCATATTGTGAAAAGAAAAGCCAATGTGGTCATTATACAATTGTGATTTCAGTATCCGACAGGTATTGTCTGCAGATAGAAGAGCAGCTGAAAACAGATGGATTCAAGAATTTTTTAACGGTTGGAAGGATACAGTCAGAGCAGACAAGAAAGAAAATAGAAGGCCGGTTTGATAACATATCTGTTTATAAAAAAGCGATAGGCTGGATTAAGAATAATTCTGTAGATGGACAGGCTATTATCTGTAATACAGGCAAGAGAAAGGGTTATCCTGAGGTTACGGGATATTATATACCGACACTCATAAGGTGGGGATACAGAGACATTGCCACCGGATATGCAGACTGGCTTATCAGTATCCAGAAGCCGGATGGTTCATGGTATGATACTGATAATGTATCACCGTATATATTTGATACGGCACAGATACTTAAAGGTCTGATAGCTATAAGAGAGATATATAATGATAAAAATAAGATCGATTCAGCGATAGTAATGGGTATAGATTGGATACTAAGCTGTATGACAGAAGAGGGGAGACTGATAACTCCCGATATGACATGCTGGGGGGATGACAGCAGCACATGTTCAGAACTGATTCATATGTATTGCCTGAGTCCTATAGCAGATGCCGGAAGAATCTTTAACAGAACAGATTATACTGATAAAGCTAAGCAGATCCTTGAATATTATAAGAATAATTATTATGACAGGATAATGAATTTCAGCCTGCTGTCGCATTTCTATGCATATGTAATGGAGGCTCTTATTGATATGGGTGAGAGTGACATGGCAAGAGCGGCAATGGACAGGATTGCAAAGATTCAGAAAAAGTCTGGAGCTGTACCGGCATATAACAATGTTGACTGGGTATGTTCTACCGGATTATTCCAGTTTGCACTTGTATGGTTCAGACTGGGGGATATGGAACACGGATTAAAAGCCTTTAATTATGCATGCCGGCTGCAGAATGCGTCAGGTGGATGGTTTGGCAGCTATCTGTCAGAAGATAACTGCGATGAGCAGAATGATTATTTTCCAGGTGAGGAGATAAGCTGGGCAAATAAATATTTTCTGGATGCATTGTATTATAAAAATGCTGCGGAATTTAATGGGTGTGCATCAGAGTTTATGGACAAAATTTCAAAGAATGATGAAAGATATACATTTGTCAGGGATGCTGTTGCAAAGGCAGGCAAAGGAAGCAGGATACTTGATGTGGGATGTGGCAAGGGAAGATATATCAGAAATCTTTTACAGGATATGCCTTTTAACAGATATTCAGGAGCAGATATATCTAAAAATGTAATGAAATGGCTTGATGGAAGTAATGTTGAATGCCGTGAAGGAACTTTAACTTCTATTCCATATAATGATGCAGCATTTGATGTTACATATACATGTGAAGCATTGGAACATGCAATTGACATTGAAAGTGCAATAAAGGAAATGTCACGTGTAACCAGACCTGAAGGATATGTTATAGTGATTGATAAAAACAAAGCAAGTTACGGAGCGTTAGAAATAGGAGACTGGGAGCAGTGGCCTGATGAGTCATATTTAAAGTCTGTCATGGAGCAATACTGTTACAATGTAGAGGTTAAACATGGACTTGTTTATGAAAATATGAATTGTCCTGACTTGTTTTCAGCCTGGATAGGAATTGTACGATAATGAAAGTGATGACAGTGTTTGGAACCAGACCTGAAGCAATTAAGATGTGTCCGGTAATCCGGGAATTGAAAAGACAACCGAATATAAGCTGCAAGGTGTGTCTCACAGGACAGCATGAAGAGATGCTTAATCAGGTTATGGAAAGCTTTCATATTGATGCTGATTATAATCTGCATGTTATGACACAGGGGCAGACACTTGCACTGGTTTCTGGGAAAATAATGGAAAAGCTCACACGTGTGTATAATACAGAAAGACCGGATATTGTGCTTGTGCATGGAGATACTACAAGCTCATATATAGCTGCACTATGCGCATTTTATCTTCATATACCTGTAGGACATGTTGAGGCAGGACTGAGAACATATAATATGCAGTCACCATTTCCAGAGGAGTTTAACCGAAGAAGCATAGACCTTATTGCTGAAATCTATTTTGCACCGACTGAATTGGCAAAGAAGAATCTTCTGGCAGAAAATGTTGACGAGCAGAAGATATTTGTAACAGGCAATACGGCAATTGATGCACTGGGGATGACGATAAAAGAAAGTTACAGCAATGAAGACCTTGAGTGGGCGTCAGGCAGCAGGATGCTTCTTATGACAGCACACAGACGCGAGAATATCGGTGAACCGATGGTGAGGATGTTTGGTGCGGTCCGCAAGATAGTTGATGAGTACAAAGATGTTAAAGTGATATATCCTGTGCATAAAAATCCGGAAGTCCGTAAAATTGCAGATGATGTATTAGGCGGCTGTGAACGAATCAGAATTATTGAACCGCTTGATGTTATTGATTTTCATAATTATATGAAGCACAGCTATCTTATATTGACAGACAGCGGAGGAATACAGGAAGAAGCACCATCATTAGGAATACCGGTGCTTGTCATGCGTGATGCCACAGAGCGTCCTGAAGGAGTTGAAGCTGGAACACTTAAGATAGTCGGTACAAAAGAAAAATCAATAAAAAATGCAGTGCATAAGTTACTTGATGATAAATCCGAATATGATAAGATGAGTAATGCTGTTAATCCGTATGGAGACGGTCATGCTTCTGAAAGAATAGTAAGAATATTAACCGAAAGGTTTGGAGACTGATAATGCCTAAAGTATCAATTGTGCTTCCTACATACAACGGAGAAAAGTATATAAAAGAATCTATAGAAAGTATATTGAGCCAGACGCTGACAGATTGGGAGCTGATTATTGTTAATGACTGTTCTAAAGATACAACAGCATCAATAATATCAGAATATGCGTCTGAGGATGACCGAATAAAGATAATTACAAATGAACAGAATCAGAAGCTCCCGGAGTCCCTGAACATCGGTTTCAGACAGGCCTGTGGGGAATATCTTACATGGACATCAGACGATAATATGTACAAACCGCAGGCACTTAAGACTATGGCAGATTATCTGGACAGTAATCAGGAATGTCCTATGGTGTGCACTGCTATGGATGTTATTGATGCTGATGGCGTGTATTTATATACAATGACTGACTATAGTGATGAAAAAATGCTTTACACTAATTGCGTTGGAGCATGTTTCATGTATAGGTATGAGGTGATGAAAAAAATAGGCGATTATGACAATGATAAGTTCTTGGTAGAAGATTATGACTATTGGCTAAGAATATTTTTTAATTATGGAAAAATAGATTTTATAGATAAAAATATCTATAAGTACAGAATACATGAGCAGAGTTTGACAAAACAGAGAAAATTGCAGATTAGTATGCAGCTTATGAAAATGAGAAAGCAATATTTGGATAATATAATTAATATGTGCAATAATGAAAAATATATATTATGCAGTATATATTGTGATTTTATGCTGGAAGAATGTTTGGACAATGTATCAAGAAATAAACTTATAAAAGCAGTGCCAGAGGTAAATGCGATATGTGAAGGTGTGCCGTCAGAACAGATTGTTATATATGGGGCAGGAAATATAGGGAAAAAAGCTTATGCATTATATAAAGACAGTGTTTTGTATTATGCAGATCAAAATCCCTTATTATACGGCAAAAAAATTAATGGTGTGGAAGTTATCCTGCCGGATAAAATATCAGAAATACAAAGCAAATTTGATATAGTAATAGCATTGAGCACAGATAAAATATATAGTGCTATAAAACAGCTTGAAAAATATAATGTGAAAAAGTATTTATATAAAGACATAAATAAGCAATACTAAGGCTATAAAAGTATTGTTGAAAAATATTTTATTATGGAGTAGAAATAAATATGGATATAGGATATGTCTTTTGGGGTGCAGGCAGTCAGGGCGCTTTAGCAGCAGATGTATTTGAAGCTTGTCACTCAAAGGATGAAGGTATATATGGTTATATAGATAATCATAGAACCGGAGCTTTCAAAGGATACGGTATTGTAAGCTGCGATAGCTGCACAGCTCATAAATTAGTTATAACAGTTGATAATTCGCAGTTAATAACTGATATACTGTCAAAAGCAAGAAACATTGGATATGAATATATATATTGGTTTACAGGTGTAAGAAATAAAGAAACAGGAAATTTTTTAGATGATTATTGCGTGGATTGTAGCGGATGGGGAAGTTTGATTTTACCGCAGGCAGAGATACATGTTGTGGATTACTGCAATCTGAATTGCAGAGGATGTACGCATTTTTCGCCTATTTTTGAAAAAGTATTACCGGATACTGCAGGCAGACTAAAAGATATTGAGATATTGAAGAGTAAATTCTCTCATATTGTAAAGTTTTTTCTGCTTGGTGGAGAGCCATTTCTTAATCCGGATATTAATACATATATAACAGAGACACGCAGACTTCTTCCGGATACAATGATACAGATAGTTACAAACGGATTGCTGATTCCTAAGCTTGATGCAGGAATTTTGAAGACATTACATGACAATGACATCGTGGTTAGTATTTCAGAATATTTGCCAACACATAAGATTATTAACCAGATAATCAGGAAACTTGAAGAAAATAGCATAAGATATATAATACGTTCTTTTGATTCTAAGATGGTGTTTAATAAACCACTATCTTTAGCAGCAGATAGTAAGTATGAAAAAAAATGTATATCCAATGGCTGCGTTAATATATGGAATGGTAAAATCGCAAGATGCCCTACATTGATGTATATAGAGCACTTTAATAAAGTATTTGGGACAAGACTTCCTGATATTGGAATATATGATTTGAATGAACTTGATGGAGAAAGAATATTAGAGATAATCAGTGAGACAGTGCCTTTGTGTGGACACTGTGTAAGTAATGACATTGAATGGGGAAGATGCGGAACTACACCGGAGCTTGAAGACTTTGCAGAAAGAGACTGATTATGAATAGAGATAAAGTAATATTAAGTATAGTAGTTGCAGCATATAATTCGGAGAATACGATTAGAAGATGTATTGACAGTATACTTAATCAGAAGTTTACGGATTTTGAGCTTATTATTGTTAATGACGGGTCAACAGATAATACACCTGTAATATGCGCAGAATATGAAAGAAGAGATTCAAGGGTAAAAGTGATATCACAGGTGAATATGGGACTGATTTCTGCACGCAAGTCAGGTGTAGAGAATTCATGTGGAAATGTTATAGGATTTGTTGACAGTGATGATTGGATTGACAGCAATATGTATCAGGAGTTAATCCATATATATAATAAATATAACTGTCAGCTTGTATCATCAGGAATTTTTCGTGAATTTGAAGATGACAGATATACAGAGGAGTATGTTGACAATTATTCAGAAGGACTTTATTGCAATATACGGGAACAGATTTATCCAAGCATGCTATGGAATGATGAATGTTCAGATTATGGGGTGTATTGTACTCTTGTAAATAAAATATATAAAAAATCGATACTGCTAGATATTTATAAAAATATTGATACAAGAGTCTTTTATGGTGAGGACTGCCTGACTCTATATTCATATATGATGCAGATATCAAGTGTATATATATTAAGAAAGTCTTTTTACCATTATGTAATAAAGAATAATTCAATGTGCAGGAGCAGGGATGAGAGACTTCTTAGTAATACATATCATTTATATAATGGCTTGAAAAAGGCGTTTACAGGATATGGTGATCTGACATATGTGCTGTTACGTCAGCTTCGCAGATATATAATGGATGTTGAAAGCCATACATTGCGTATATTATATGGAATTAATACGCAGTCAATGGGCTCATGGAAGTTTGAATATCCTGAACTTGCATGTAAGGATGTAATATTGTATGGAGCAGGTGGAGCAGGTGTGCCGCTCTACAGATTCCTTACAGAAACATGTAACTGTAAGGTGGTTGCGTGGCTGGACAGGGAGCCTGAGGGAAAAGACATGGAATGCCTTCATAGTATAGAATCTGCAGATAAGATAATTAATTACAAATATGATTATATAGTTATAGGCGTGGAGGGAGAAAATCTTGCAAAAAGCATAAAGCAGGATATATGTACAAAATATAACGTGGACACGGATAAAGTTATTTGGAGAAAACCTGAGCACACATCAGTATTTGCTTGTATATAAAGAGCATATGATTATTGGAGCAGAATGATAATGTTAAATCTTTGTGATATTAAGTTTGAGCTTTTGAAAGATTACATAATTGGCAATAATTACAAAATAGCCATATACGGAGCCGGCATGATAGGGCGGACAATAATGCCGGACTATCTGATGAGACATGGATTGGATGAAAACCTGTTGTTCTATGTGGACGCGGATACAAGAAAGCAAAAGCAGAAAGTTATTGTTGGATTGCGCCAATACAATATCTGTGCTCCTGAGGTGCTTAATAATATCGGACACGATACAATTATTCTTATTACGAACAGTAATTACAGCCCAGTGCTTCACACACTTGATGCAATGGAGTCACTTGATGGAATCAAAGCTGTGATAGTGCCTGTTATAATGGCAGAGGGAGTTAAAGACAGGGCGGCAGCTGGGGGCGGAACAGATGTAATAAGAGATTACACTGATGAGCTTATTCCAAAAGTTATTAATTACTGCTGGTTTTCGGGCAGAAAGATGCCTGATTATCTCAAAAGATGCATTGACAGCTGGAGCAGGATATGCCCTGATTATGAGATAAAGCGCTGGGATGAGAGTAATTATGATGTTAATAAGAATGAATATATGAGACAGGCATATGAAGAAGGCAGGTGGGGATTTGTGCCGGACTATGCGAGGCTTGATATACTCTATAATTATGGCGGATTTTATATTGATACAGATGTAGAATTGCTTAAGCCATTAGAACCGTTAAGAAGGCAGGGCGCGTTCTGCGGTGTAGAAAAATGGGGCAATGTTAATATGGGAGGATGCAGCGGTGCAATCCCACACCATCGAATGATTAAGAAGTTGCTTAAGTATCGTGAAGAAGCTGTGTTCAGATATGAAGATGGCTCACTGAATCCGGATACGTGCGGAGTATATGAGACAGCTCCATTTATTGCAATGGGAATGTCCGCAGATAATACATGTCAGAGAATCAACGAAATGACGGTGTTTTCATCAGAATATTTTCATCCTTATGATTATATGAGTGGTGAAAATGTCATTACGGAAAATACATTTTCAATACACCATTTTAATGGAGGGTGGCTTGATGATAAAAGAAAAGAAGAACGAAAAAAGACTGTAGGGGAATATAATAATATTTTAAAAAGAATATATGGACAAGCAGATTATGAATGATATTTTAATCAGTGTAATTATTCCTGTCTATAATGCAGAAGAATACATTGCAAGAGCATTGGAAAGTGTGTTGAACCAGACATATGAAAAACTTGATATAATAGTGGTTGATGATGGGTCAGACGATAACAGCCTTGATATATGCAAAAGGTATGCAGCATGTGATAAAAGAATTAAGCTTTTGCATAAGCAGAATGGTGGACAGGCGTCAGCACGTACGTATGGGATTAAGAGAGCTTGTGGAGATTATATAACATTTTTAGATGCAGATGATTATATAGATGTGGAAACATATGCAAACATTATAAAAAAGACAGATATTAGAATGCCGGATGTTATTGCCTATAATCTTATAGAAGAAGATAATGAGCCCGTAATTAAAAAGAATAAATTTCCTGAAAAATATTATGATTATGAGGAGATGCAAAAAGACGTATTTCCATACATGCTGTGTATGGAAAATTTTTTTGAATTTGGAATTCTTCCAAATCTTGTATGTAAATTCATAAAATCGGAGCTGATAAAGCGGGCAGATGTTAAGGTGAATGATGTTGTAAGGTTCGGAGAAGATGCTGATGCATGTTACCGGTACATAGCAAAAGCCGAGTCAATACAGTTTTTGGATTATGCACCATATCATTACATTAAGCATGAAAATACAATGGTCAGCGGCAATATGAGTATTCAAAGTATAAAGTGCCTTTATTCAGACCTTATTGATGCATTTGATAATGCTTCAATTGGGGATATAATGCATAACCAGCTTATTGATTATATAAGTTTTGTAACGCTTCTCAAATGCCCGGAAGAAATAATGGATCATACAGGAATTTTTAAAAAAAAGATTGCTTTGTATGGGGCGGGCGGATTTGGAATGGCGCTTTACGGCAGATATAAAGAATCAATCGTATGTGTGGCGGACAGTAATTATGAAAAATATAAATCCAGTACTGCTGTACATGTAATATCAATAGAACAGCTTGCTGATATGCAGAATGAATTTGACATTGTATTTATTGCAGTCCTTAATAACGATATATGTAAGAAAATAGAAGAGCAGCTTATAAGTAAGGGAGTAAAGAAAAAAATAGTTTACTTCAGGAGGAATTATGCTGCTGGATTATATGAAAGATTGATTGGCACACAGGAGATTTAATGAGAAAAATAATACTTTTCGGTACGGGCAAATATGGATTGGAGGCACTGGATTATTTCGGAAGTGATAATGTTGCCTTTTTTGCAGATAACAACGTAAATATACAGGGAAGCTTCATAAGAGACATAGAGGTTATTGCACCTTCGAGGCTTAATGGTTATGCAGATAATGCAATAATTGTGCTTGCTGCCGGTTATTCGATATGTACCCAGATGGAATACCAGCTAAAGAGTATGGGAATTGAAAAATACGTAGTATATAGGTATTTAAGAGAGCATCTTGCATCTGAGGGTAATAAGACGTCTAAGGATTTTATAGATGAATTTCAAACTGATGCGGGAATATACAGACTTATGTATCTTTATGCGGATAATTTACATAAATGTTCAGAAGAAAGAATAGAATTTTTCATGCGCACGGCAGATGTAAGAGGAGTTAAGCCTGCTCACGGAATCCTCAGGAACAGACAACTGCAATTGTTGCAGGCAACATTAAAAGTTAGAAAATTGGCAGATTATATAGGAATTAATATGATGCTTTGTGGTGGTAATCTTGTGGGGGCAGTGCGTAATGGTGGATTTGTTCCATGGGATGATGATGTAGATGTGATGTTAATTAGAAAAGACTACAACAAGCTCATAGAATACTGTAGAGACAATAATATGTTATATATAGCAGATGATAAAGTTAATAATCAGGATGGAATATATAAGAAAACAATTAATAAAATGCATAGTAGTAATTCAGAATTGATATTCTCATTAAATGGTGATTTTTTGGCGGCATACATAAAATATGATAAAAGTATATATATAGTAGATATATTTCCACTAGATTATTATCAGAATAACTGCACATATAGTGATTTGAAAGAATATGCTGAAGAATGCAGGAAATTCTGCCAGTCAGAGAACATGAGTGTTGAATCAAGACTGGAGTATAATAAAAAAATTAATAAAAATAAAAAATATGTTTCTGATATACCAACGGAGAAAATAGGGTATGGGATAGAAGTTTTTTTTGCGGTAAATGCGTGTAATGGGTTTTGCAGATCAGAATCGGTTTTTCCATTGTCAACAATATCATTTGAAGAATATGATTTTTCAGCACCGGGCAACCCTGTTGATTTTTTAAAGATGGATTACGGAAATATATATCAATGGCCATCAGATGCAGGGCAGACAGCGCATGGAATCGGAAGGCATTATATTCAGTATAGACATTTTGATAATCCGGTATACATCTCAGACGTATTTTCGGCAAAGCAGGTTAGTAATAATGCCGGCCCGGTAATTATCGAAAAATATAAAATGCAGGATGTTGAGGAATATTTTAGAGTTATAGAAGAATTAGAAGAAAAGGAAATTACTTATTATGTATACACATGATGAACGTGAAGTGGCAGACATATTAGCCGGCATATATTCACTGCCTCCGGAAGAGATTGGAATCAGTGATATATCTGTTATGAAGAAAGGAATGACAAACCGCTCATATATATACAGATACAAAGATTCAAGATATATTATTAGAATACCGGGAGAGGGGACGGAAAAGCTTATAGACAGAGAGCAGGAATATAATTCATATAGAGCAATTGAAAGAATTAACATCTGTGATAATCCTGTATATATAAATCCGCACACAGGTTATAAAATCACACAATATATAGAAAATGCCAGAACATGCAGTCCTTATGACAGTGGTGATATTAAGAGGTGCATGGGAGTGTTAAGACGGCTCCACAATATGAAAATATCTGTTCCGCACACATTTGACATATTTGGAAATATTGAATTTTATGAGAAGCTCTGGGGTGACAATAAATCAATATATCCTGATTACGGAAGTACGAAAGACAATGTATACAGATTGAAAATGTTTATAGAAGCTAATGCAGATGAGTATGTATTTACGCATATTGATGCTGTTCCGGACAATTTCCTGATATATACTGGTGAAGACGGAAATGAACATATACAGCTTACGGACTGGGAATACGCAGGAATGCAGGACCCGTATGTTGATATTGCAATGTTCTGCCTGTATAGTGATTATGATAAAGAACAGATTGATAATATTATAGATATATATTTTGAAGGACGCTGTAGTGACAACATAAGGGCAAGAATATACTGTTACATATCGGCAGGAGGTCTGCTGTGGTCGGATTGGTGCGAATACAAGAGGCATTGCGGAGTTGGATTTGGTGAATATGCAAGGCAGCAGTACAGATATGCAAAAGAGTATTACAGATATGCGGAAAGTCTGATAAAAACGCTTAAAGACTAATAAGAGGGGATAATATAATGTATAAGGTTGATAATGCAGTAATAATGGCAGCCGGGACATCAAGCAGGTTTGTGCCTCTGTCATATGAACGGCATAAAGCTCTGACAGAGGTAAAGGGAGAAATACTTATTGAGAGACAGCTCCGGCAGCTGCTTGCAATGGATATTAATGATATATATATTGTGACAGGATACAAAGCAGGGGAATTTGAATATCTTAAAGATAAGTTCGGTGTAAAGCTTATCAGCAACAGGGAGTATAATGCGAGAAATAATAATTCAAGCATATATGCCGCAAGAGATGTAATTAATAATACATATATATGTTCGTCAGATAATTATTTCGCGGATAATCCATTTTCCGCATATGAGAACGGCGCTTATTATGCAGTATTATATTCAGAAGGATACACAGATGAGTGGTGTGTCCGGACTGACAGCAATGATTACATAACTAATGTTACAATAGGCGGCAGTGATTCCTGGTATATGCTTGGACATACCTTCTGGGATGAAAGGTTCAGCAGCAGATTTATAGGCATACTGTCCGGTAATTATAATAATCCTTCAACGGCAGACATGCTATGGGAGAATATATATATAGACAATATAGACAAACTGCCGATGCAGGCGAGAAAATATCCGGGTAACAGTATATATGAGTTTGACTCGCTGGATGATTTGAGAAAGTTCGACTCTGATTATGTGAATGATACAAAGTCGGCAATAATTAAGCATATTGCAGCTGTACTTGATGTCAGGGAAGCTGATATAGGCAGGATATATCCTGTTAAGAACAAAAATGAGGCATCAGGATTTGAATTTACTGCAGACGGCAGAGAATATATTTATATGTTTGATTCAATGCAATTAAAAGAAAAAAATTGAAATATTGAGGGAAAAGAAGAATGAAAAAGTCAAAAGATATAGATTGGGGTATAACGGTTGTTCCATTTCTGTCTGTTATAGCTTTATGTATATTATTTTTTATCTGTCCGGAAGAATCAAAGTCTGTACTGGACAGTATAAGGTATTTATTTGGTGACAGATTTGGCTCATTTTATATTGTGATTGGATTTGGAATGTTCATAATGTCAATTTTTATTGCGTTTTCAAAGTATGGAGATATTGTACTTGGAAGTCCTGATGACGAACCACAACATTCCTTTTTTTCATGGGGTGCAATGATGTTTACATGCGGGCTTGCAGCTGATATTCTTTTTTATTCATTTTCGGAATGGATAATGTATGCATCAGATCCGCACATTGAACGGATGGGAGGAATGCAGAAGTGGGCAGGAGTGTATCCGATGTTTCACTGGAGCTTCATTCCGTGGTCTTTTTATCTTGTGCTTGCGGTTGCATTTGGTTTTATGATTCATGTGAGAAAAAGGAACAGACAAAGATATTCGGAGGCGTGCAGACCGGTACTTGGAAGGCATACAGATGGAATTGCCGGAAGAATAATAGATCTGTTTGCGGTTTTTTCTTTGATTGCCGGTACAGCTACAACTTTCAGCATAGCAACGCCGCTTATGGCAGAGCTGATATGCCGGATTTTTGATGCACACATAAGCAGGACATTGATAAATATAATAATATTGCTTGTAACATGTGCTGTATATACATATTCGCTGCTGCACGGAATTAAAGGTATAAAAATATTGGCGAAGTCCTGCATGTATCTTTTTTTCGGACTGCTTATTTATGTTTTATTGGCGGGCGGTGAGACGAGATATATTATAGAGACAGGGATAGAGTCATTTGGTACAATGATACAGAATTTCACAGGTCTGGCAACATACACAGATCCATTGAGAACATCATCTTTTCCACAGAGCTGGACGATATATTATTGGGCTTACTGGATGGTATGGTGTGTTGCTGCACCATTCTTTATAGGAAGTATATCAAAGGGAAGAACAATCAGGCAGACAATTATTGGAGGATACATATTCGGAGCAAGTTCAACAGTGGCAAGCTTTGTAGTATTGGGCAATTATTCTATGGGACTTCAGATGCAGAATATAAAAGATTTTGTGTCGGAGTTCTGCAATGGAGGGGATATATATTCTATTATAGTCTCAATCATAGAGACTATGCCTTGGGCGCAGTTTGTCATGATAATTGTTATTATAACAATGGTAGCATTCTATGCTACTTCATTTGATTCAATCGCACTCACTGCGGCAGGATACAGTTACAGAAGATTGGAATGCGGACAAAAGCCGGCATGGTATATACAGCTTATGTGGTGCATTTTGCTTATAATGCTCCCGATTGCATTATTGTTTGCAGAGAGTTCGATGGGCAATCTTCAGTCGGTGAGCATAATAGCAGCATTTCCGGTAGGCATCGTAATTATAATTATAGTATCAGCTTTCTTAAAGGATGCAAAGGAATATATGTCAGGACGCTGACCGGACATTAAAAAATATCATCCCCCGGTAAATCTGTGCTATAATACCACTATAATAAACAGAATCGAGATAACCATATGCAATTTGAATTAACAGCATCCATGATGTGCGCTGATTACGGGCATCTGGAAAGAGAAATAAGAGAACTGGAGATGGGCGGCATAGACTCATTTCATATAGATATTATGGATGGACGATATGTGCCTAATTTTGCAATGTCACTTAATGATATGAGATACATAGCGGGGGCAACGGACAAGCCTTTGGATGTGCACCTTATGATTGAACATCCTAATACACACATAGGGCTGTTTCTTAAGAATCTGCGCAGGGGAGATACGGTGTACATCCATCCTGAAGCAGAATATCATCCTTCAACGACGTTGCAGACAATTATCGATGCAGGAATGATTCCGGGAATAGCAATTAATCCAGGAACGTCAGTTGAGACGGTGTTTGAGATGCTGCGTATTGTAAAAAAGGTACTTGTTATGTCCGTCAATCCGGGGAATGCAGGTCAGATGTATCTGCCGTATGTAGGGCATAAGATAGACAAACTCCTTTCCTTAAAAGAAGACATGGATTTTGAGATGTACTGGGATGGAGCATGCAGCGCACAGAGAATTACGGAGTTTGCACCAAAAGGCATGAAAGGTTTTGTGCTCGGAACTACGCTGCTGTTTGGAAAGGACAGGCCGTACAAAGATATAATAGAAGATATACGCAATCTAAGATTCAGGGGACAGTTATGAATATTGCACTTATATTATCGGGCGGACGTGGTCTGCGGCTTGGTGCAGATATACCAAAGCAGTATATAGAGGCTGGAGGACGTACAATTATTTCATACTGCATAGAAACGATTGCAGAAAGCAGTTATATAGATGCTGTTCAGATTGTTGCAGATGATATGTGGCATGACAGGATAAGAAAAGACATTGATTATTATGATGACAGTCATAAGTTCAGAGGATTCACAGAACCGGGACAGACACGTCAGCTTTCAATATTCAATGGACTTGAAAGCATACGAAAGTATGCAGATGACTCGGATGTTGTATTTATTCACGATGCAGCAAGACCGTGCCTGAGTGGTGAACTTATAGAAAGCTGTGTGAGCAGACTTACAGGCGGCAATAATAATGAAGCAGCGGAATATGACGGAGTGCTTCCGGTTCTGCCAATGAAGGATACCATATACATGAGTAATGATGGAATGCATGTAGATTCACTGCTTGACAGAAGTACACTTTTTGCAGGGCAGGCACCGGAACTGTTCAGATTAGGCAGATATTATGAAGCCAATAAAGCACTGCTGCCTGACAGAATATATTCGATAAATGGTTCCACGGAGCCGGCTGTTATTGCCGGAATGAATATAGCAGTGATTCCGGGAGATGAGAACAACTATAAGATTACAACTAATGCAGATCTTGAAAGATTTATAACAGCAATTAATGCGGGTAAGAACGGAGATTAGTATGAAAGCATGGGTGCTTCATGATACAGATGACATAAGATATGAGGATGTGGATATGCCACGGCTAAGAGACGGAGAGGTGCTTGTTAAAGTTATGGCAGCGGGAATATGCGGTTCGGATATTCCACGTATATATAAGACCGGTGCACATAGTATGCCGCTTATTCCGGGACATGAATTTGCCGGACGCGTTATTGCTGTGGATAATGGCAGTAATTCTGATTATTGTAATTCTGCGGGAGATGATGGCACGTGGCTTAATAAAAGAGTAGGAATATTCCCTCTTATTCCATGCAGGCAGTGTGTGGCATGCAGAAAAGGAATGTATGAGATGTGCCGCAATTACAGTTATCTTGGCTCAAGATGTAATGGCGGTTTTGCTGAGTACGCGGCAGTTCCGGCAGCTAATCTTATAGAGCTTCCGGATAATGTTTCTTATCAGGACGCAGCAATGCTTGAACCGTCTGCAGTTGCATGTCATGCAATAAGGCGTGTGCTTTCCGGTAATGTGGAAGCAGCTGATGATGTAAGTATTGCCGTCTGCGGACTTGGAACTATTGGCATGCTTATTGTCATGCTTTTGAAAAGCCGCGGATATGACAATATATTTGTAATCGGGAATAAGTCATCACAGAAGGCTATGACAGCAAATCTTGATATTCCGGAAGATAATTTTTATGATATACGGGAAGGAATTTCAAGTGGATGTGATGCAGCTGAGTGGCTGATGGAAAAGACAGATGGCAGCGGAGTTGACGTCTTTTTTGAGTGTGTCGGTAAGAATGAGACAGTTAATTGGGCGGTTAATTCAGCAGCCTGTGGGGGAAGTATATGTTTTGTCGGCAATCCGTATTCAGATATGAATTTTGATAAGCAGACCTATTGGAAGATATTGCGCAATCAGCTTCATGTTACCGGAACATGGAATTCATCATTTACGGGTGACGATGATGATGACTGGCATTATGTCCTTAAGAGTATCGGCAGTGGCAGTATCATGCCATCTAAGCTGATAACGCACAGGTTCAGGATAAATGAACTTGAGAGCGGGCTTAAGATTATGCGTGACAAGTCAGAAGATTATATAAAGATTATGTCTGTTATGAATTAGGAGACGGAATGGATAGATTACCTATTGATTATTTCAGAGATGAGGTACGCAATGGCTTTTTCGTACCGACGGCCATAAAGCAGGCATGGGGCGCGCAGCTTAAGGTGCTTGATGTCATAGATTCGATATGCAGGAAACATAATATCACTTACTTTGCCGATTGGGGAACACTTCTTGGAACTGTAAGGCATGGCGGTTATGTGCCATGGGATGATGACATGGACATATGCATGAAGAGGGCAGACTATGAGAAGTTCAGGCGCGCAGCGGCGAAGGAACTTCCCGGTAATTACTGTCTGCATGATTATGCGCACAAGGAGGATCACTGGCTTTTCCTTGCAAGGGTAGTTAATAATACGAATATATCATATGAACAGAAGCATATGGATGAGTTCTATAATTTTCCATATCTCGTGGGAATAGATATATTTGTGCTTGATTATCTGTACAGGGATGATAGGGATGAGCGCAGAAGATGCGATGAGGTAAAGCATATAATAGCAGTTGCGGATGCCATAGTTAATAATAAGATAAGTAAAGCCGCTGCGGATGCCAACCTTATGGAATTGGAGCGCCTGTATAATGTGAAGTTCAATAAAAATGATGACAGCAGACATCTTGGGATTGCACTGTACCATCTTGCAGAGACACAGATGGCAAGAGTACCGGAATATGAGTCAGACAGTCTTGGACAGATATTTCCATGGATACTTATAGGTAATAGGGGAAGGGATAAAAAGCTTTTTGAAAATATTATCAGGCTTCCGTTTGAGAATACAACAATGCCTGTTCCGGCTGATTACAACTATATGCTTAAGTCAAAGTACGAGCAGTATTTTGTGATAAGAAAAGTCTGGAATGGACATAAATATCCTTTTTTTGAGGCACAGCGCGAAAGTCTTCAGGCTGTTGCGGATTTTAAGCTTCCGGAATTTACATTTGATATAAAGAAACTTCGTAAAAACCGCCCTGCCAGCTCATATAGGAATACTATGCAGGAGACGGTGCGTGAGGCAATGTCAGAGCTTTGCGGAATTGGTGAAGTGCCGGCAGATGCTTCGGTGCTCGTACAGTGCCAGCAGGCAGCAATTGATATTGGCAGCTACATAGAAAAAGTCAAAGGTGAAGATAATCATTCCGGCAGAATTGCGGTAGCTTCAATTGAGCAATATTGTGAGATGCTGTTCAGACTTTATAATGCCGTCACACAGCCTGACAATGCCGGCAGATGCGTAACTGAATTACAGGCTTACGAAGAATATGTGTCAGCACTTGGTGATATGAAGTCTGCGGTACAGAGTCAGATTATTGACAGAAAGCTTGTTGCATTTGTCACGGATAATCCACTAAGATGGCAGGAGCTTCAGCCTCTGTATGATTATTATAATAACATTGACAATACAGAAGCCGTTGTTATTCCACTTCCGGTGCTTGCCAAGAATCTGTATGGCGAGGTGGTTTCTGGGCGTGAAGAGTGGAGCAATGACAGAAGAGAAGAATATCCTGACGGACTTAATACAGTGGCATGGGACAGTATTGATATGCATATGCTGAAGTTTGATACAATAATAATACAGAATCCATATGATGAATGGAATCCGTATATTACTGTGCCTGCAGCATTTTATTCAGCTAAGCTTATGCAATATACAGACTGTCTTACATATGTAATGCCATGCGGTGTTAATGATTTTACAGAGGCTGATGTTAACGACATGTACGGGCTTAAGTATAGTCTTGCGATGCCGGGGGCTGTATATGCAGACAGAATTATAGTTCATTCGGAAAAGATGAAGAAGCTGTATGCAGAGTATCTTGGGAATTTTGCGGCTGGTACTGATGAAGCTGAATGGTATCGGAAGCTTGTGTGTGATAATGAGCTGTATCAGGACACACAATCCGGAATTGAAGGAACACAGACAGCCGGCCGAAAGAGGCTGTTATACTGCATAGGTGAGAATGAATTTGCAGAAGGAGCAGGTTATGCGCTTGATAATATCAGCAAAAGAATCAGCACAATGGCGGGATATACAGATAAGATGGATATAATTGCATGCACTTATCCATACAGCATTGATGACTGGGATATATGCACCGGGGAACAAAAAGAGAAGTTCCGCAGAATCATTAATGACGCGGAACAATCGGGGAATATATCATTATGTGATTTAAGAAATGTTGATATAAGCAGTATGACAGCTTATTATGGCAGCCCGTCTCCGCTTATATGCAGATTTACAGAGCAGCACAAACCGGTTATGATATCTGCGTCGGAGCGTTTGGAATAGTATATCATACAGAATATCAAAAAAGTTCCTATAAAAGGAGAGAAGCCGGCATCGCAGCCGGCTTTTTAAATATGAAGAAGAAAATCTATGAAAAAATGTGAAGGTGATTCAGACATTAATTTAGACTTATGCAGCGCTTGACGCTGCATAACAATAATGCTATCATTAAAAAGTTAAGGCAATGAAACAAAAGACCTTAACACAGGTACGGTTTGAAGATACTGTATGTGCTGTAACAGCTGCGCATGGTTTGTGGATTGCCGGTATTGCAGTACTGACATGTATCGGAGATTAATAGGGAACCCGGTCGGAATCCGGGACAACCGCCATTACTGTATTTGGCGCAGAGTGCATACTGAAGAGTGCATCCTGCGGTCTGCTTGTCCATTGGCATGTATGTGCTGAGAAGGAAGCAGCGTAAACCATAAGTCAGGAGACCTGCCGTACGCCACGTATCAATCTGCGTGGAGAAGTGTAGAACACTTTCTTGGGCAATGGGAGAAAAGGAGAAAATTAAACATGAGAAGATTTAAGAAAATCGCAGCACTTGCACTTGCAGCAGTCATGACACTGTCACTTGCTGCCTGCGGCAATGCCGGCACTAACGTTTCCGATAATTCGGGAAACGTATCAGACGCAGCACAGTATAACGGTAAGCTTGAGTTCGACCATTCAATGGAGCTTACATATGCTAAGAATTTTTCTGTAGATTACTATAAGGGCGGCTATAAGCTTATCAAAGTCAAGGATCAGGGAAGCTTTCTGGTTGTACCGGAAGGAATGAGTGTTCCGGGTGGACTTGACAGCGATACTTATGTATTACAGCAGCCTGTCACTAAGATTCTTGTTTCATCAACACCGACAGTATCACTTATAAATGCAATCGGTGCTCTTGATGCAGTTTCACTTACAACTTATGACGTAGATACATGGTATATTGACAATGTTAAGAAGCAGATGAACGATGGAAAGCTTAAGTATGTCGGAGAATATACAAAGCCGGATTATGAGCTTATTACTGCTACAGGAACTAATTTTGCAATATTCTCAGCAATGCTTAAGGATGATGTCAAGGCACAGCTTGAGCAGCTCGGCATCAAGATTCTTGTAGACCAGGCATCATATGAGGATCATCCTCTTGCAAGAGTTGAGTGGATGAAGCTCTACGGCGCAATGTTTAATAAGGAAGCAGAGGCGGATAAGCTTTTTGCGGAGCAGGAAGCTCTTATTAAGAATATTGAGACAAAGCCTGCAACAGGCAAGACAGCAGTTATATTCTATATAACATCAAAGGGAGATTTCTATGTCCGCAATTCTGATGACTATATGGCTAAGATGATCAGTCTTGCAGGCGGAAAGTATATTATGGATGGCAAGGTAGGTGTAGGTAAGACAGGTACTACCAAGATGGAAGCAGAGAGCTTCTTTGACCTTGCAAAGGATGCGGATGAGATAATCTATGTATGGTCAACAGGCGGTAAGCCTTCAACACTTAATGACCTTCTTGCTAAGAATTCAGTACTTGCTGATATGAAGGCAGTTAAGGAAGGAAATGTATGGTGTACAACACCTGATTTCTTCCAGATATCCAATACAATCGGTAATATCATAAGTGATATGAACAGCGTATTCAGCGCTGATGCTTCAGCAGATAAGTTCACATATCTTTATAAGCTCAAATAACAGGAGCAGATTACAGATGGAAAAAAAGAGAATTATCCGGTATGGAGCAGCTTTTATATCACTTGCGGTATTATTTGTAATTATACTTGTTGCAAGCATCAATACAGGCAGTGTCCATATATCGGTCATGGAAATAATCAATATCTTATTAAAAAGGACGGGAGAAGAAGCAGCGGCGTATTCCATTATATGGAAGATACGCCTGCCACGTCTTCTTATGGCAGCAGTACTTGGGGGAGCTCTTGCATTATCGGGATATCTGATGCAGACATTTTTCAGAAATCCGATAGCAGGACCTTATGTACTTGGAATATCTTCAGGCGCCAAGATGGTTCTTGCGGTAGTAACTATAATATGGTCGGGACATATAGCCTCCATGCCGGTATCTCTTAATGTATTAACATCATTTGCAGGTTCAATGCTTTGCATGCTTTTTGTATTGTTCTTTGCGGGAAAGGTTAAGAGTATGGCAACGCTCCTCGTTGTGGGAGTAATGATTGGTAATATATGCAGTGCGGTTACGGATTTTATGATTAACTTTGCCAATGAGGCACAGATAGTTAATCTGACGCACTGGTCACTTGGAACATTCTCGGGTGCATCATGGACTAATCTTAAAGCAGCAACAGTATTAATACTCATAACATTCATACTTACTTTTCTTACGGCAAAGCCGATGTCCGCATATCAGCTCGGAGAGGACTATGCAAAGAGCATGGGGATTAATATAAAAATATTCAGGATAATACTTATCACACTTGCGAGTATGCTGTCAGCATGTGTTACCGCATTTGCAGGGCCGATAGCATTCGTTGGAATTGCAGTACCGCATATAACCAAGCTCCTTTTTGGAACGGCTAAGCCTATTGTGATGATTCCGGCAGTTACCATGTGCGGAAGTATATTCTGTATGGCGTGTGACCTTATTGCAAGAACAGCACTGGCTCCGTCAGAGCTGTCCATTGGAACGGTAACATCAGTCATAGGGGCACCTATAGTTATATGGCTTATGGTGGGCAGAAAACATGAAAGATAATATATTTTTAAAGATTGACGGTCTTGCGGCTGGCTATGGAAGAAAGCCGCTTATAGAGGACATTTCGTTAGAACTTGAGAAAGGGCAGATTCTTACACTTATAGGTCCTAACGGCTCAGGCAAATCAACAATTCTTAAGACGATAACAAGACAGCTTAAGGCAATTGACGGTATTGTGACAATAGACGGAAGTGACATATTCAGGATGCACTCGAAGGAGCTGGCAAGGCAGATGTCCGTTGTGCTGACACAGAGGATTGAGACAGAGCTTATGACCTGCCGTGACGTTGTTGCAATGGGACGATATCCTTATACGGATTATTTTGGCAGGCTGAGTGATGAGGATAACCGCATAGTGGAGGGTTCCCTGAAACGCGTTCATGCGCTTGAACTTGCAGATGTAAGCTTTAATGAGATAAGTGACGGGCAGAGACAGAGAATAATGCTTGCAAGAGCAATCTGCCAGCAGCCTGATGTGATGATCCTTGATGAACCTACATCATATCTTGACATAAGACATAAGGTCATCCTGCTTGATATATTAAGAAATATGTCACATGAGGATGGGATAACGGTTATAATGTCTCTTCATGAGATTGACCTTGCCGGAAAGATATCTGATATGCTGATGTGTGTTGATGAGAATCATAAGGTAAGACTTGGAACAGCAAGAGAGATATTTGCAAATGACACAATACAGAAGCTGTATGGAATTGAAGGTGGAAGCTATGATGCTGTTACAGGCGGAGTTGAACTTGCAAAGCCATGTGGCAGTCCGGATATACTCGTTATAGGAGGGAACGGAAGCGGAATCCCGGTGTACAGAAAGCTGCAGAGGAAAGGAATTTCGTTCTATGCGGGAGTTCTATATGAGAATGATATAGATTACAGGGTTGCAAAGGCTCTTGCGGCAGATGTGATATCACAGAAAGCATTTGTGCCTGTTAGTAAGAATACGGAAGAAAAAGCATATGAAGTTCTCAACCGGGTGTCGGCAGTAGTAGACTGCGGATGCGAGCATGGAGAATATGACAGGATTAATACTGAATTGCTTAAGGAGGCAGTGAGACTTGGCAAAAAGTATAATGATATCGGGAGCATCGAGCGGATGCGGTAAGACGACATTTACCTGTGCACTTCTTAAGATTTTTGAAGAGAAAGGAATTAAGACAGCTTCATTCAAATGTGGTCCCGATTATATAGACACGATGTTTCACAGTGCGGTTACAAAGCGTCCTTCATATAATCTCGATACATTTTTTATGAGTGATGAAGTGCTGTGTGATACATTTTACAGACACTCTGAAGACTGTGATATGGCTGTTATAGAGGGAGTAATGGGCTATTATGACGGCACAGGTGATGACGGGTTTGGCAGCAGTTCTTATGAGATAGCTGTAAAGACGGATACGCCTGTGCTTCTTATAGTGAACGGAGGCGGCTGTTCTGCATCGGTGCTTGCTGTAATGAAGGGCTTCAAAGAGCTGGTCTGTGACAGCATGATTGCAGGCTTTATAATTAATAATGTCACTGAGATGACGTACAGATACATAAAAAAGCTTGCTGCGAAGTATTTTGGCAGGAATATGATTGCAGGATATATTCCTAAGCTTCCAAAGGAATGTCTGCTCTCATCAAGGCATCTGGGACTTGTCACGGCGGGTGAGATTGATAATATAGACGATATTATCAGTAAAACAGTGGATATTATAAGGCCGTGCATTGACATTGACATGATAACGGATATGGCAGGAAGCATAAATAATCCTTATATGCCAGGTGATTCCGGCAGTTACGAAAAAGCTGCAGCCGGCGGAGGAACACATTCAAGTCACAGTGACAGCTATGACGGGATGCCTGTCATAGCAATTGCAAGGGATGATGCATTCTGTTTTTATTATCAGGATAATCTTGAGATGCTTCAGTCACTCGGATGTACTGTTGAGTACTTCAGTCCGCTGGCTGACGAACCTGTGCCTGAGTATGCGTCAGGGCTTATAATCGGAGGAGGATATCCGGAGAATCATCTTGAGGCGCTTGCAGCCAATAAGATTACATCAGAATCTGTCAGAAAATGTATCGAAAGCGGAATGCCATGTATTGCAGAGTGCGGAGGCTTTATGTACCTTGGAAGATGTATAGACGGGAAGAATATGACAGGGCTTTTGGATGTGGAAAGCAGCAATACAGGCCATCTTGTAAGATTTGGCTATGTTACGGTGACAGCGGACAGGGATACACTTCTTCTTAAAAAAGGTCAGAGTATTAAGGCGCATGAATTTCATTATTATGACAGCAGTGATAACGGAGCTGCATGCACAGCTTCAAAGACAAACGGAAGGTCATGGCAGTGCATACATGCAGAAAATAATATATTTGCCGGATATCCGCACATGCATTTTGCCTCTAATATGGGGGCGGCAGAGAAGTTCGTACGCTCATGCGGGGAATATAAGCGTTTGAAAATGAGGTAATAGAATAATATGTTGGAAAGTACATCAGGTGTACAGATATTAAATAAATATACGGATGGCATAGAAGCAGCATCACCGGCTAAGGCATTGATGACAAAACAGCATCTTGACAGTATCGCAAAGCCTCTTAATTCGCTGGGACTTCTTGAAGATGTGCTTGTAGGGCTTGGTGCAGCAGGATGCCTTAAGCGCAGCTACAAAAAATGTGTTGCGGTAATGTGCGCAGACAACGGAGTGGTTGAGGAGGGCGTTACGCAGACGGACAGCAGCATAACGGCACTTGTGGCTAAGAATATGCTGTCGGGAATATCAAGTGTATGTACCATGGCAAAATGTAACGGCGTTGATGTATTCCCAATAGACGTAGGAATGCTTACCGAGATTGCCGGTGTCCGGGTGAGAAAGACACAGCGCGGCACCGGTAATATAAGAAAAGGTCCGGCAATGACAAATGAGCAGGCTGTAAGCGCTGTGCTTGCAGGAATAGATACTGTAAGGGAACTGAAGGACAAAGGCTATGATATGATTGCTGCGGCAGAGATGGGAATTGGCAATACAACGACAACATCCGCAGTACTGTCTGTCATGCTTGATATTAAGCCTGAATCGGTAACCGGAAGAGGAGCCGGGCTTTCGGATACAGGGCTTGCCAATAAGATAAATGTGATAAAAGACGCAATATCGCTGAATAAACCTGACAGAAATGATGTACTTGATGTGCTCGCCAGGGTTGGCGGCTTTGATATTGCAGGAATGGCGGGATTGTTCATTGGCGGCGCATATTATAAGGTTCCTGTGATAATAGACGGTATAATTTCATCAGCGGCCGCACTGGCGGCAGTGCAGCTTGCACCGCTGTGCAGAGACTACATGATAGCGTCACATGTATCTGCCGAGCCTGCTGCCCAGGCAGTTATGGAAAAGCTTGAACTGAAACCGCTTCTTAATATAGGAATGGCACTTGGTGAGGGGACAGGTGCCGTGAGTATTATGCCTATTATTGATATGGCACTTGCAATGTATTATGATATGCCTACATTTGCAGAATTCGGCATGCAGGAATATAAGAAATTATGAGCAGACTTATTCTTGTATCAGGAGCCGGAGCAAGCGGCAAGAGTGAATATGCGGAAAAACTTGCAGTTGATATGCATGAGGACAGGCTTATATATGTGGCAACGATGAGTGCATATGATGATGAGAGCAGAAAGAAAATAGAAATACATAAAAAAAGGCGTATTAATACAGATTTTGAGACAATTGAGAAGCCATATGGCATAGAGGAGATTATTCCTTTTATAACACCGTATGACAGCAATAAGAAAAGTACAATACTTATCGAATGTATCTCGAATCTGCTTGCCAATGAGATGTATGGAAGGGCTGAGACAGGTGTAAAAGCCGTGATACATGACAGCGGCATGTCTCAATTACAATTGCAGCCGTCACAAAGGATAATTGACGGGATTACTGCAGTTGCGGACACACAGCTTGCGGATATTGTTGTTGTAACCAATGAAGTATTTGCAGACGGAATGGAATATGATGCATCAACAATGGAATACATACGTCAGCTTGGCCGGATTAACTGTGAGCTTGCAACAATGTCAGATATGGTTGTGGAAGTGGCGTGCGGCAGGCCTGTGGTATGGAAAGGGCAGTGAGGATGAGAATTATAAAAGGAATGCTTGCAGCATTTATGACATTTTCGAGAATACCCGTTGTGGGTGTCCGTATAGATAAAGAGGATATGAAATATTCAATGTGCTTTCTGCCTGTTATAGGGATAATCATTGGACTTATCCAGTGGTTGGCGGATGCGGCGTTCACCTGGCTTGGAGCAGGTGAACTGATGAGGGTGGCACTGATGACGGCAGTTCCGGTACTTGTAACGGGCGGAATCCATATGGACGGCTTCTGTGATACCACGGATGCGGTTTCTTCATACCAGACAAAGGAGCGTAAGCTTGAGATATTAAAAGATTCCAACGCGGGAGCATTTGCGGTTATATATGGCGTACTCTGGTTTGTGCTGTATGCAGGTGCGTTGTCAGAGATTCACACGCTTGTTGGGATATTTGCATGCACATATGTTATTTCAAGGGCAATGGCTGCAATGTCTGTAGTTAATTTCAGGGCTGCAAGGCAGGATGGAATGGGAGCCGGCGAACAAAAAAGCTCGTCAAAGAATGTAACCTCAGCCGTTATGATAATATGGCTGCTGTTAAGCGTTGGTGTAATGGCAAATATCAGCCTGCCGTGCGCTGTTGCGGTAATTGCTGCGGCAGTAACAGTGTTCTTTGTATACAGTTTCTGTATATGTGAGCAGTTCGGAGGCTTCACAGGGGATCTTGCAGGCTGGTATGTTCAGGTGTCGGAGCTTGTTATGGCGCTTGTTATTGCAGTCGCTGAACTGCTTATGAAGAAAGGATGCATTTAGATGATACTTGTTACCGGAGGAATGGCACAGGGCAAGCTTGATTATGCCATGAGCAGGCTTGGAGTTACGGATTATGATGACGGTGTTGTAGGTGACACGGACTGCATATACAATTTACAGAAAGCAGTTATGAATGAAGATTTTGACAGCAGACTGGACGAATACATTATGTTGCATCCTCACTGCGTTATAATATGTGATGAGATTGGTTCGGGAATTGTACCGTTAAGAAGAGAAGACAGAGAGTGGCGCGAGAAGACGGGACGTGTGTGCTGTGAACTTGCAAATCAGGCAGATGCCGTATACAGAGTGTTCTGTGGAATAGGAATGCAGTTAAAATGATAATATATTTTATAAGACACGGTGCAACAGCAGGTAATCTCGAAAAGAGATATATCGGAAGAACTGATGAAGAACTATGCACGGAAGGAATAGAGAGACTGAAAGAGCTGCGGGAATTGGTGCCGGATATTAAGGGGAATTCCATTCCGTCTGTCTGTCAAGGTGCAGAAGCTGTTTTTACGTCACCAATGAAAAGATGCATTGCAACAGCGGATATATTATTTCCTGATAAGAAAAAGATAATAATTGATGATTTCAGGGAATGTGATTTTGGTGATTTTGAGGGATATAATTATCAGGAGCTGAATGGTAATGCAGATTACCAGCGCTGGATTGATTCTGATGGGCAGATTGCATTTCCAAACGGTGAGTCACCGCAGGAGTTCAGGCGAAGATGCATTAACGGCTTTATGCAGATGCTCCAAATGACCGGCGGGCATAATAGAATAAATGCGGTGGCTGCGGTTGTACATGGCGGAACTATTATGAGTATTTTAGAAAAATACGAAAAGCATCATGAATATTACAGATGGCAGTGCGGCAATGGCAGCGGATATGCTGCTGTATATAAGGACGGGGTGCTTGATGTAACGGACAGAATAGGGTTTTAGTTATGAGAGAATGGATAATTATGCAGATGCTGGCGCTGCCGGCAGCATTTATACTTGATATGATACTCGGTGATCCGCATACTGGAATGCATCCGATATGCCTTATAGGCAATCTTATAGCAATGCTTGATTCAGCACTCAATAAAGAGAATGTAAACAGAAAGAGAAGAATTGCGAGAGGCGCATTGACGGCTGCTGCTGTTATTGTGATATCTACAGCATTTCCGCTTATTATAGAGATTATAAGTTTTAATATAAATATATGGCTTTTTTTTGCTGCAGAGACTGTTATGGATTATTTTGTTATAGCGGCTAAGTCACTGAAAAAAGAAAGCACGCTCGTATGTGCAGCCATGGAAGCCGGTGATACAGAGGGCGCAAGACGTGCTGTATCAATGATTGTAGGAAGAGATACGAAGGTACTTGATAAGGAAGGAATAATTAAAGCGGCAGTCGAGACTGTTGCTGAGAATTCTTCTGACGGAGTAATTGCCCCGGTATTCTATACGGCATTGTGCGGAGCGGCAGGAGGATTCTTCTATAAGTCGGTTAATACCATGGATTCAATGCTGGGCTATATAAATGACAGATATGAGGCGTTTGGCAAGGCGGCAGCAAGGCTTGATGATGTGCTGAATTATATTCCGTCAAGGCTGTCAGCATTATTTATAATTGCGGCAGCTAAGTTCACGGGGCTTAATGCTGCAGGAGCATGGAAAATATTCAGGCGTGACAGAATGAAGCATGCGAGCCCTAATTCAGCACAGACGGAGAGTGCATGTGCAGGAGCTCTTGACGTGAGGCTCGCAGGCAATGCATGGTATGGCGGAGTGCTGCATGAGAAGCCGTATATCGGAGATGACATCCGGCCAATAGAGCCGGAGGACATCCGTAAAGCATGCCGTCTCATGTATGCTGCATCCGCAGCGGCAATAGTAATATTAGGGACAGCCGCAGGCTTCCTCAAGTCATTTCTGTTCTGAAGATTCTACAGGCACTTGCTGTAAATATATTATGCATCATCAGGAAAGGAGCCTCCTATGAAAAAAGCCAGACCCATAATGATTCAGGGCACTATGTCCAACGCCGGCAAAAGCATTCTGTGCACGGCGTTATGCAGAATACTTGCACAGGACGGTTACAGTGTGGCACCATTCAAATCACAGAATATGGCGCTTAATTCATACATAACAGAAGACGGGCTTGAGATTGGAAGAGCGCAGGCAGTACAGGCTGAGGCTGCATATAAAAAGCCTTCTGCGGATATGAATCCGATACTGCTTAAGCCTACAACAGACGTAGGTTCACAGGTGATAGTGAATGGGCGTGTCTACGGCAATATGAGAGCTTCGGAATATTTTGCATGCAAAAAGCAGTTTATACCTGATATTATGGGGGCATATGAGCGGCTTGCGGCAGAGAATGACTATATAGTAATTGAGGGTGCGGGTAGTCCGGCAGAGATTAATCTGAAAAAAAATGATATTGTAAATATGGGACTTGCAGCCATGACTAATGCGCCGGTACTTCTTGTTGGGGATATTGACAGAGGAGGTGTATTTGCACAGCTTTACGGGACAGCAGCACTTCTTGAGCCTGATGAGCGTGACAGAATCAAAGGGCTTATAATTAACAAGTTCAGGGGTGACCTTGCGATACTCGGAAGCGGAATCAGCCGGATAGAAGAACTGACGGGGATAAAATGTGTCGGAGTTGTGCCATATTCACATGCGGATATCGATGACGAGGACAGCTTAAGTGAAAGATTTGACTCTCAGGAAAAGAAGGATATTGATATTGCAGTTATAAGACTTCCGAGAATATCGAATTTTACTGATTTTATGACATTTGAGAGGTTTGCCGGTGTATCAGTAAGATATGTTGATAAGACATCGCAGCTTCGCAATCCCGACATAATAATAATACCGGGAACAAAGAGCACTATTCATGATATGCTGTGGATGCGGCAGAACGGTCTTGAAGCTGCCGTAAAAAAACACGCATCAGCAGGAGGTATTACATTCGGAATATGCGGAGGCCTTCAGATACTTGGCAATACAATATCTGATGAGTGCGGTGCAGAGGACAGCAGATGTGAGACAATATCAGGAATGGAACTTATCCCTGTCGACACGGTATTTGCAAATGATAAGACACAGACGCAGACTGGCGGTGTAATATCAGGGCTTGTCGGAATGTACGAAAAGCTTAATTCAATTCCTTATAGCGGATATGAGATACATATGGGAAGAAGCGGGCTTGACAGTGCAATAATACAGAATGGAAGTGTACTTGCAAGTTATGTGCACGGAATATTTGATAATGGACTTGATGAGGCAATAATTAATATTGCGGCACAGAAAAAAGGAATAGATATTGATACTGGCACATTTGACAGAGAAGCGTACAGACAGGCACAGTACGACAGACTTGCACAAGATGTGAGGCAGGCACTTGATATGGACTATATATACAGAATAATGAATGCGTGAACGGAGATTAATATTAATGACAGCAGACAATAGGAATACGGGACTTGTCCACATATACTGCGGGGATGGCAAAGGTAAGACAACTGCAGCTATGGGGCTTGCCGCAAGAGCTGCCGGAAGCGGTAAGAAGGTTCTTATAACACAGTTTTTTAAACCCGGCAATTCATCTGAATTAAAGACACTTGCTTTGAACAGCAATATAGAAATATTTTCTGAGAAGGAGCATTACGGAAGAGTATCCAATATGAGCGGTGAACAGCTTGCAAAAGCAAAGAGCTATTATAGGACATATTTTGCGGGAATAGTTGAGAAATCGGAAGATTTTGACGTGATTATCCTTGATGAGATAATCTCAGCGGTTAATAACAACATGGTTCCGCTTGCAAATGTAGCTGATTTTGTGGATAATAGAAAAGAGGGGCTTGAACTGGTACTTACAGGAAGAAATCCTCAAGGAGAGCTGATAAGAAAAGCTGATTATGTGACAATGATGCAAAAAGTAAAGCATCCTTATGATAACGGAATCATGGCACGTAAGGGGATAGAATTTTAGCAGTATGCTGCGGAATGGAGATTAGTGTGAAAAATAAGATTTTTCACACACAAGATTTGTGCTTGCGCACAAACTAAGGATGCCCTGAAAAACGGGCAAGAATGGAGATTAGTATGTACGAATTTACTGATGACTGCCTTACAGGCAACAAACAGATTGATGATGAACACAGAATGCTTTTTCAGATAATAAATGAGGCTGTTGCGCTTTCATCAGAAAAAGATGCTGATAATGTGATTATAATGAAGAGCATGCTTGCAAAGCTCAGAGATTATGCAGAGGTACATTTTGCACATGAGGAAGAATATATGGAGAAGACTTCTGATCCTGAGCTTGCAAGACAGAGAATTGAGCATGCTTCTTTTGTTAAGAAGGTTGATGAGATGCGCGGTGCAGACATAGATGCGTCTAATGCGCAGGAAGCGGTTAAGGATATGCTGTCATATCTTATAAAGTGGCTTTACACGCATATACTCAGCAGTGATATGATGATTGGAAAGCTCGGAAATGACGGAGAACCTGAAAAAGATGGGACTGATGCATGTGAAAGCAGCAAAGCAGACGGCAAAGGCAGAGAAATGTTTGTATTTGCTGACAGATTCAGGACAGGAATAGAGTTCGTTGATGATGAGCACAGAAAGCTGTTTGAGATAATGGCGGAGGCTAATGAACTTATAAGAGCAGATTTTCTCCACGACAAATATGACAGGATAATGCATATACTTGAAGAGCTTGAGGAATATACACGCCATCATTTTGCAGATGAAGAAGAGTATATGGAGCAAATCGGGTATCCTGAACTTGAAGCGCAGAAGAGAGCACATGCAGCCTTTGTCGAGCGTCTGGTTGAGATTGATTTTAACGATATAGAGGCTATGGATAACAATCAGCAGGAATATCTGACAGAGCTTATGGATTTCCTTGTCGGATGGCTTACCAACCATATCCTTAAAGCAGATATGAAGATAGGTGAATATGTAAAAAGATAAGATAAAAAGATAATCAGCACTGTGGTGTTTATTGGACATAAGATATGGGATAATCCTTCTGTAAGGTGAAGCGGACGGCATGAAGCCGCCATATTTACAGGAGGATTTGTTCATGAAGGGATATAATGTAGAGAGCGGATATATGGGATATGTTGACGGACAGTACATTCTTTTTGCATGTGAAGAAGATTACAGGGAATATACGCAAGCCTGAGTAACGGCTTGATTTGATGTATCTGTTATGTTAGAATAATATTTAATGTAATTGCCACGAAGACAATTAAGCACATGAAGTGCGTTGCTGCCGGTATGAACATGAATGTATCATGCAGGCAGGTTGTTTTTGTTGCAATTTTTTTTGTGCATTTATATGGTTGTACAGATTGAAGAGAATCAGGAGATCAGAGTTGGAAGAAAGAGAACTTATTGATATGCTTAAGGCGGTGTCAGACGGCAGCATGTCCGTGAAGGACGCAGCATTTAAGATAAAGGAAGAACCGTTTACTGATATAGGCTACGCGAAGCTTGATAATCACCGCGGAATACGTCAGGGTGTACCGGAGGTTATATACGGTGCAGGCAAGACTAAGGAACAGATACTTGGAATTGCTAAGCAGATGCAGCAGAATGGACAGGATGTAATACTTATAACAAGGATGTCAGGGGAAGCTGCTGAGTATGTGTCGGATAATATGGAACTCAGATATGATGAGCTGGCGCGTATCGGAATAATAGGAGATATGCCGGCGCCATACGGAATGGGAAAGATTGTTGTTGCAACCGGCGGAACAAGTGATATTCCGGTTGCTGAGGAGGCTGCACTTACGGCAGAAGCTCTCGGCAATGAGGTCGTAAGGCTCTACGATGTCGGAGTCGCAGGTCTTCACAGGCTTATGGCACATATGGAAGATATAATGAATGCGCAGGTTATTATTGCAATAGCGGGAATGGAAGGTGCTCTTGCAAGTGTAATAGGAGGTCTGGCAGACTGTCCGGTGATAGCAGTTCCTACAAGTGTCGGATACGGCGCATCATTTCACGGATTGTCGGCACTGTTGTCCATGCTTAATTCATGTGCAAGCGGCGTCAGTGTTGTTAATATAGATAATGGATTTGGAGCAGGGTATATGGCGAGCATGATTAACCATATGCAGCCAAAAAACAGTGAGGCTAATGTATGAAGATATTATATATAGAGTGTTCTATGGGCGTGGCAGGAGATATGCTGATGGGCGCACTGTATGAACTCCTTAATGATGAAGACAGAAAAAAGTTTACGGATAAGATGAATTCACTTGGAATTGAAGGTCTGCATGTTGAGGCTGTTCCTTCAGTAAAATGCGGTATAAATGGAACACACATGAATGTGACGATTGACGGGCATGAGGAGCTTGAATCCCACCATTCGGAGCATCATCACCATCATGGAGCATCGATGCATGACATAAGACATGTTATAGATGCAGCGGGAATAAGCGAGAATGTTAAGAAGAATGCAGTTGAGGTATATGAGTGTATTGCGCAGGCGGAGAGCAGGGTCCATGGCAAAAGTGCTGACGAGATACATTTTCATGAGGTCGGAAGTAAGGATGCAATGGCAGATGTAATAGGCTGCTGTATGCTTATTGATATTATAGGTGCGGACAGGATAGTTGTATCACCTGTGACAACCGGCTTTGGTAATGTCAGATGTGCTCATGGAATACTTCCGGTTCCGGCACCTGCAACGGCACTTATATTGAATGATGTACCATTGAGGGCAGGAAGCATAGAAGGAGAACTGTGTACGCCTACGGGAGCTGCTCTTGTTAAGCATTATGCTGATGAGTTCGGTAATATGCCGCAGATGACTGTGAGCAGAATCGGCTACGGAATGGGTACAAAGGATTTTGCCGCAGCAAACTGTGTCAGGGTATTTGTTGGTATACAGGCTACACGGACAGCTAAAACGATAGTCCAGCTTTGCTGCAATATTGATGATATGACGGCAGAAGAATTGGGATATGCAGCGGAGCTTCTCATGGACGAGGGGGCTTTAGATGTGTATACAACTGCAATAGGAATGAAGAAGTCAAGGCCGGGAACGCTGCTTACTGTTATGTGCAGGGAGGAGGACAGGGAAAGGATTGCCGGTCTCATTTTCAGGAATACAACAACACTTGGAATGAGGGTATACCACTGTGAGAGAATGATTCTTGAGCGCAGTGAGAAGACACTTCATACTGAATTCGGGGATGTAAGATGTAAGGAAGCAAGCGGATATGGGGTGGTAAGAAGCAAACTTGAATATGATGATGTCAGAAGACTGGCAAAGTCATCAGGACGCTCAATAAGGGAAATACGCGACATTATAGAGAACATGGAGGACTAAGATATGCATATGGCAGACGCACTCGTCGCACCGGCAGTTGCGGCAACAATGTATACCTGCTCGGCAGTGGCAGCAGGATATTCGGTAAAAAAAGTAAAACTGGTGGATGATCCCAAGAGGATCCCTGTGATGGGAGTAATGGGAGCATTTGTATTTGCAACACAGATGATTAACTTTACAATACCGGGAACGGGTTCTTCGGGACATCTTTGCGGAGGAATGCTTTTGTCGGCAATATTGGGGCCTTATGCGGGCTTTTTGACAATGATAGGCGTACTTCTGATACAATGCCTGTTATTTGCTGACGGCGGTATTCTGGCACTTGGCTGTAATATATGGAATATGGCTTTCTATGGGTGCTTTATCGGTGCCATGCTGATATGGAGACCGATGATGAGAAAAGGTGCATGCAGGTGGAAGATTATAGCAGCATCGGTAATCGGATGTATTGTGACACTTCAGCTTGGAGCATTTTCAGTATGCCTTGAGACAACAGCTTCAGGTGTAACACAGCTTCCGCTCACGGTATTTGTATCTGTAATGCAGCCTATACATCTGGCTATAGGAGCAGTTGAGGGGCTGATAACGGCAGCAGTCCTGTGTTTTATATATGAGGCAAGACCCGAACTGTTATGGGGGATTAATGATGGAGTGGATAAAAAGCCGGGATTAAGTTACAAGAAAACAGTTATAATTCTTGTAACTGCCGCAGCTGTAATAGGCGGAGGTCTCTCTTTGGCAGCATCGGAATATCCTGACGGACTTGAGTGGTCAATCCAGAAGATAACGGGAGAAGATGAGATAGAGGCATCTGACGGGATATATGAAGCGGCAGCAAGTGTTCAGGAGAAGACAGCGCTGCTTCCTGATTATTCGGTAAAGACAACAGATTCACAGGCAGGTACATCATTATCGGGTATCGTAGGCGGAGCTGCCGTAATAGCACTGTGTTCTTTGTTCTGTGTGATGTTCAGGCTCTTTAGAAGAAAGCATGAGTAAGATAGAAAATGCAATACAAGAACTGCATAGAATTAATTCAATGCAGGAAGGAGCAGGACGGTTAAAGGAGGCTGACCCGCTCCTTAAGTTCCTTGTGACAATTATATACATAATAACGGTGGTGTCATTTGATAACACTGATGCTGTCGGAGAGCTTGCCATGATACTGTATCCTCTCTGCATGTTCATTATTGGAGAGCTGAGCGTGAGGTTATGTATAAAAAGAATAGGATATATAATACCTTTTGTGTGCCTCGTCGGGATATTCAATCCTCCCGGATCAATGGTGACATTAATTCTTAAAGGCATTTTTACGATTACGGCGGCGTATATACTCATTATCACAACCGGGATAGAAGATATATGTGCGGCACTGGCAAGACTTCACATGCCTAAGATAATTGTAACACTTGTGCTGCTTATATACAGGTATATTACAGTGCTTCTTGAGGAAGTTAACCAGACTGTACAGGCATATTTACTGCGTGCACCCGGACAGAAAGGAATTGCATTCAGGGCATGGGGACCGCTTACCGGACAGATTCTGCTGCGTTCAATGGACAGGGCATCAGCAGTGTATGAGAGCATGTGCCTGAGAGGCTGCAGAGGTACATTTATTTATAAGAATACAGTACATATGAGACTAAAAGACATTGCATTGCTTGTGGCATTCTGCGGCATAATGGTACTGCTCAGGTATGTACATGTATTTGAAATAGTAGGAGATTTTATTATATGAGTCATATTCATATAGATGTAAATGACGTGTCATTTGCTTACGATAACAGCAGGCGTGTGCTTGAGAATATTTCACTGCATGTTGGAGAACATGAATCTGTTGGCGTGATAGGAGCCAACGGGGCCGGTAAGTCTACATTGCTGAAGCTGCTTGTAGGCCTGTGCATGCCGGCAACGGGAGAGATACGTATTGAAGAGGTTCCGGTACGCAAAGATACGCTTTCTATTATAAGAGAAAAGATTGGTTATGTCTTTCAGGATTCAGACAGTCAGCTTTTTATGTCAACTGTGAGAGAAGATGTTGCATTTGCACCGGTTAATTATGGTCTCCCTGAAGATGAAGTTGCAAGAAGAGTTGATAATGCACTTGCGATGGTTAATGCCACACATCTTGCGGACAGACCTGTATATAAGCTGTCAGGCGGCGAGAAAAAGCTCGTATCGATTGCAACTATACTTTCCATGACACCTGACATTATCCTGATGGATGAACCGACAATAGCACTTGATCCGCGCAACAGACGCAATCTGATATCGGTACTTAACAGCTTTGAGCACCTTAAGATAATAGCTTCACATGACCTTGATTTTGTAAGGCAGGTATGCAGCAGGGTTATATTCGTGTCAGACGGAAGGATAATATATGACGGAAATCCTCAGGATATTCTTGACAATGAAGAATATCTGGTACAAAATGGGCTGTAAACAGGGGATGTATTATTATTCTATTTATTCAGGAGGTAATTATTATGTATTGTACAAGAAATGTTACAGAAGACCTTGTGTGGGTAGGTGGCAATG